>Ga0164242_10000233_pt1 | contig 69825 bp, 63 predicted proteins | sample OricomgcompostMG_FD_108783 | JGI IMG/M metagenome (GOLD analysis project Ga0164242, IMG submission 108783) | Miracle-Growth compost microbial communities from Emeryville, California, USA - Original compost - Miracle growth compost (MG) ... | reverse complement strand
GTGCTCTTTGCGCTCGATGCGCGTGAGCGCGATGCCCTGCGCGCCCTGTGCGACATCGGGCCGGTCGCTCTGCGCGGCGAGCTCGAGCGCACGCGCGCGCACCGCCTCGCCGAAGCGGTTGGGCTTGACCACGTCGTCCACGAGACGCCACGCCTTCGCGCGCTCGCCGCGAATGCCCTCCGCCACGGTGCAGAAGATATCGGCGCGATCGTGGCGCACCTTACGTTTGTCGGTGAGGCGCGTGAGGCCGCCGGTGCCGGGCAGCACGCCGAGCAGCGGCACTTCGGGCAGCGCCACCGTGGACGAGCGGTCGTCCACCAGCAGGATTTCGTCGCAGGCGAGTGCCAGTTCATAGCCGCCGCCGGCGCAGGCGCCGTTCACGGCGGCAATGAATTTCAGGCCCGAATGCCGCGACGCATCCTCGATGCCATTGCGCGTTTCGTTGGTGAACTTGCAGAAGTTGACCTTCCACGCATGGGTGGAGAGGCCCAGCATGAAGATATTGGCGCCGGAGCAGAACACGCGGTCCTTGAGACTCGTGACCACCACCGCGCGCACCTCGGGGTGCTCGAAACGGATGCGCTGGAGCGCATCGTGCAATTCGATGTCGACGCCGAGATCATACGAATTCAGCTTCAGCTTGTAGCCTTCGCGAATGCCGCCGTCTTCGGCAATGTCGATGCCGAGCGTGGCGACGGCGCCATCGAAACCGAGCTTCCAGTGCCGGTACTGCGAGGGATCGGTGCGGTAGTCGACACGCGCGGCGGTCGGTTGAACGACCGGCTGGGCGACGGCGGGTTCTGCTGCAGCCATGGGGCGTCTCCTGGGTCGACCGGAAGCGGCGCTGACGCCCCGATTCCGGTCCCATGCAAAGCGGAATGTGCACTTCGTTTCAATGAACGATAGTGCAACATACACCCCACGTAAAGCACTTTAATGCACATCCAGGGTGGCGGCGGGTAAACCATGAAATGCGATGCCTCACTCCGTCGGACCGCCCCAAACGCTTCAGTCGATGCGCGCGGGCTCCGCGCCCAGCCGGGCGGCCAGGCGGTCGCGCAATTGCAGATAGGCGTCGGCCAGGGTCTTCTCGCTGGTGTCGAAGCGCATGTCCGCGCGGCTGTACAGCTCGCTGCGGCCCGCCAGAATGCGCTTGAGATCGTCCATTGCCTCGCGGTTGCCCGACATGGGCCGCAGGTCGCCCTGCGCGACCACGCGGCGCATGTGCTCCTCGGGCGCTGCCTGGAGCCAGACCGTGAAGCAGTGCGCCAGCAAGGTGTTGAAAGTGCCCGGCTCGGACACGATGCCGCCCGGCGAAGCGATCACGGCGCGCGGATGCTCGGCGATCACGGCCTCCAGCGCGCGCTGCTCGTAGCGGCGGTATGCGCTCGCGCCGTAGAGCGAGTGAATTTCCGAGGGCGGACAGCCGGCCAGTTGCTCGATCACGCGGGTGAGCTCGACGAACGGCACCTTGAGCTCCTGCGCGAGCATGCGCCCGAGCGTGGACTTGCCCGCGCCGCGCAGGCCGATGAGCGCGATGCGCTCGTTGCGGTGCGGGTCGGCGCTCGCCTGCGAGAACATTTCGGCAAGCGCGATGCGCGCGCGCCGCAGCGCGGCCGGGTCGCGCCCCTGCAGCAGTTCGCGGATCAGCAGCCATTCGGCCGACGACGTGGTGACGTCGCCGATCACTTCCGCCAGCGGGCAGTTGAGCGTGGCCGCGATCTGCCGCAGCACCAGCACGGATGCGTTGCCGACCCCCGACTCCAGATTGGCCAGGTGCCGCTCGGAGAGCCCGGTTTCCGCGGCCAGGGTCTTGCGCGTCATGCCGCGGCGCGCGCGCAGCATACGCACGCGCTCGCCCATCGCGGTCAGAAACGGGTCGCGTTCGCTGCGCTCGCCGCGCGCCGCGTCAGCCGCTTCGTGGGCGTCGGCGGATTCCTCCGGCTGCGGTTCGGCAATGTAAGTTTGCTTCATCTTTAGACACCTCCCAGCCCTATCTTGTGTACTATAGTGCTTGACATGCATTTTACTAACCGTTAATTTTCGCCAAAAGACGGGCCGGCGACAAATCCCGACGCTGCACCGCCATCCCGCGCGAAGACAGGAGACACCGCATGTCCCCGCAAGACTTCGAACGCCTGATAGCAGGCGTCACGAAACCGATTGCCGGCCGTCCGCTCGATAATGCCCTCGACGCCTGGCTCAACGCCACCTGGCCGAACGGCAGCCCGACCTTCGTCGCGCTCGAAAACGCTTGCCGCCAGGGCGTCGCGCAAGGCTGGATGTGCCAGCGCGAAGCCGGTGGGCTGCGCTACGGTCGCGTCCTCAAGCCCCTGCCGGCCACGCACGGTTTTTCGGTCGATGTCGTGCAGATGAAGGATCTTGCCGGTCCGCATCATACGCATCCGCACGGCGAAATCGATCTCCTCATGCCGATCACGCCCGGCGCGACCTTCGACGGCCGGTCCGCGGGCTGGTGCGTGTACGGTCCGGGCAGCGCGCACCGCCCCACCGTCGCGCACGGCGAGGCGCTCGTGCTCTATCTGCTGCCGCAAGGCGCGATCGAGTTCACGCCGGCGCCCGCCTGAGCGGCGGCACTGGTCAGCGGTATGAGGAATAAAGCATTGCCAGGCAATCCGAATTGATCGGCGAAAGCCGCGTCATGACGACCGAAGGTCGATCGCCCCACGCAGACGCCAGGCCCTTGCAAGGCCATCGCCGCAAGGCAACGCGTTGCGAGGCAGACAGAGCGGAGACAGCATCGTGCAAACCCCAGCAGCGTCGCCGGCCGTGGCCGCCGAGCCCCCTGCCGCCCCGGCGGCTACGCCGGCAACGAACGCGCCGGCCGTCGCGCCGCCCGCGCAATTCAATTTCGCCGCGCACCTGTTCGCCCTGAACGCAGCGCGCGCCCACAAGCCCGCCTATATCGACGACACCGGCACGCTCGCCTACGGCGAACTCGACACGCGCGCGCGCCAGTTTTCCGCCGCGCTGCGCGCGCTGGGCGTGCACGCCGAAGCGCGCATCCTGCTCGTGATGCTCGACACCGTCGAGTTGCCCGTGGCCTTTCTCGGCGCGCTGCACGCGGGCGTCGTGCCCGTCGTCGTCAACACCTTGCTCACCGAGGCCGACTACGTCTACATGCTCGCGCACAGCCGCGCGCGGCTCGTGATCGCGTCGGGCGCGTTGCTGCCCGTCGTGCGCGCGGCGCTCGAGCAAAGCGGCTCACAAGGCGCTAACGAGGACTGTGCGCTCGTGGTCTCACAGCCGCTCCCCGGCGCGCCTGACCGCCCGCCCGGCGCAAACGTCCTGCATGAGCTGATCGAAAGCGCCCGGCCCGCCGCGCACGCAGCCCCAACGAGCGGCGACGACATCGCCTTCTGGCTCTATTCGTCGGGATCGACGGGCAAGCCCAAGGGGACGGTGCATACGCACGCCAATCTCTACTGGACCGTGGAAACCTATGCCAAAGCGGTGCTCGGCATCCGCGCAAGCGACGTGGTGTTTTCGGCGGCCAAGCTGTTCTTTGCGTACGGGCTCGGCAACGCCCTTTCGTTTCCGCTCTCGGTGGGCGCGACCACCGTGCTGATGGCCGAGCGCCCCACCGCCGACGCCGTCTTCGCGCGCCTCGTCAAGCATCGCCCCACTATTTTCTACGGCGTGCCCACGCTGTACGCGAGCATGATGGCTTCGCCCAACCTGCCCGCGCGCGCGGACGTCGCGCTGCGCATTTGCGCGTCGGCGGGCGAGGCCTTGCCGCGCGAAACCGGCGAGCGCTTCAGCCGCCATTTCGGCAGCGACATTCTCGACGGCATCGGCTCCACGGAGATGCTGCACATTTTTCTCTCGAATCGTCCGGGCGAGATCGAGTACGGCACCACGGGGCGCCCCGTGCCCGGCTACGACATCGAGTTGCGCGACGAGTCGGGGCGGCCCGTGCCCGATGGCGAAATAGGCGATCTCTACATTCGCGGCCCGAGCGCCGCCTTGATGTATTGGCGCAATCGCGAGAAGTCGCGCGCGACCTTCCAGGGCGAGTGGGTCAAGAGCGGCGACAAGTACCGGCGCGCGCCGGGCGGCTGCTATATCTATGCGGGCCGTAGCGACGACATGCTCAAGGTGAGCGGCCAGTATGTCTCGCCCATCGAGGTGGAGATGGCGCTCGTGCAGCACGATGCCGTGCTCGAAGCGGCCGTGATCGGCGTGGATCAGGATGGGCTCGTGAAGACCTGCGCATTCGTCGTACTGAAGAAGGACGCGCGCGCACGGGCGAGCGCGACGCCGGACGGGCACGCGGCGCTCGCCGCCGCGCTGAAGGCCTTCGTGAAAGCGCGGCTCGCGCCGCACAAGTATCCGCGCGAGATTCTGTTCGTCGACGATCTGCCCAAGACCGCGACCGGCAAGATCCAGCGCTTTCGTCTGCGCGAGCAGTATCGGCCCCGCCCGTGAGGAAAGCGTGCCGCGCGCGCAGGCAATTTCGGCCTGAGCGCGGCAGTCCCCCTCGTAGTCTCCCTCGTAGTCACCCTCGTAGTCACCCTCGTAGCCCCCCTCGCAGCACCCTTCGCAGTCCATTCCATGCGCGCCGCATCGTTCGCCGATGCCGGCGGCCTCCCGCGCGCTCGAATGTGACCCTGGCGGCCCTTTCTGGCCCCATCGGCGCGCCGCAATGATGTTATTGTCTCCAATGGCCGCCGCAGCCAAAACCCGCCTGCCCTGGAACCGCTTCGCACGGGGGCTTCGCATGCGCCTGGAGACACGTGCGCAGTCGGGGGCCGGCGGCGCATCCGGCATCGAACCATGAGCGATTCCACCCTGATGAACGTATCGAGAATCACGATGCGCGCGCGCCGCAGCTGGGCGGCGCTCAAGCCGCGCATGGTGCGGGCGTTCGCGCCCGCCATGCGCAACCTCCAGTATGTGAAGCGCCGCATGCGGCCGCTCGCCGTGGTCGCGAGCATCGGCTTCCCGCTTTACTACTACGTCTGGAAAGACCTCTTCCCGCAGCCCTATGAGAATCTCGCGCTGCGCCTGATCGGCGCCGCGCTGTTCGTGCCGATTCTCGCCTTCGAGCGCTGGCCCGCCGCGCTGAAGAGACTGCTGCCCTGGTACTGGTATATCGCCACGCTCTATGCGCTGCCGTTCTTCTTCACCTTCATGCTGCTCAAGAACAACGGCAACGAGGTGTGGGTCGAAAGCGCGCTGATCGCCGCCTTCGTCATGGTGCTGCTGCTCGACTGGCTCATGCTCGTGCTGCAGTTCGTCGTGGGCATCGGGCTCGCGTTGATCGCCTATGTGCTCACGACCGATCCGATCGTCCTGAACACCAGCTATTTCACCCACCTGGCGATTTTCTCGTTCGCCGTGGCCATCGGCGCGGTGGCGAACTACGACCAGGACCGCATCCAGATCGAACAGGAGCGCGCCATGCTGGCCACGGCGGGCAGCGTGGCGCACGAGCTGCGCACGCCGCTCGTCGCGATTCGCGTGGGCGCGGCGGGCCTCATGCGCTATCTGCCCGCGCTGCTCGACACCTATGCGCTCGCCCAGCGCAACCGCCTGCCGGTGCCGAAAATACGCGTGGCGCATCTGCATTCGATGCAAGGCGTGGTGAGCCGCATCGAGCAGGAAGCGCTGCATTCCAACGCGATCATCGACATGCTGCTCGCCACCGCGCGCTTTTCCGGCACCAACATGCAAAACGCAACCCCGTGCTCCATTGCGCATTGCGTCGAATCCGCCCTCGCGCGCTATCCGTTTCGCGAAGGCGACCGTGCGCGCGTACATTGCAATCTGCGCCCCGATTTCGAATTCATGGGCTCCGAAATGCTGACTGTCCATGTGCTGTTCAATTTGCTTAAAAATGCTTTTCGGCACATGGGAAGTATCGATGGCGCGCATATTTCCATCCGGCTCGAGGCGGCGAGCCGCGGCAATCGCGCCAATCGGCTGGTTTTCAGCGATACCGGATCGGGTATTTCGTCTGAAGTCTTGCCGCACATCTTTACCCGCTTTTATACTTCCTCCACCACCACCGATGACGTGTCGCTCGGAGCAGGAATCGGGCTGGCATTCTGCCGCGATGTCATGCAAGCGATGGGGGGAGCCATCGCCTGCTCTTCGGTGAAAGGCAAATACACCGAGTTTGTTTTGACATTCCCAGCGCCATGACGAAAGCCACTCCGAAAGCCATTCAGCCGTTCTCCTGGCCGTCCACCGCCGCCTTCGTCGACGACAGCGCGGCGTTTCTATCGAATCTGAGCTTGCAGCTCGACCCGGATCTGGCGTTCCGGCTGTTCAGCTCGCCCACCGAAGCCCTGAAATTTCTAAACGGCCGCGCGGCGCAGGACCAGCCCGCCTCGCCCATTTTCAGCCCCTATCTGGACCGCACCGAGGAAAACGACGCGCATCAGGTCATTGCCATGCGCGTGGACGCGATCCGCTCGCTCGCGCATCGGCCCCAGCGCTTCGATTCCGTGTCGGTCGTGGTGGTCGATTACGACATGCCCGAGCTGAACGGCATCGAGTTCTGCCGCCGTCTCGCCAATCCGGCGCTCAAGAAGATCGTGCTCACCGGCAAGGCCGACGAGCACGTGGCCGTCAAGAGCTTCAACGAAGGCCTGATCGACCGCTTCATCCGCAAGCACGAAGTCGACGCAGTGGAAACCCTGAATCAGGCGATCCGCGACATGCAGGCCGCGTATTTCGACAAGGCCTGCGGCACCGTGCTCGACGCGCTCGCCGTTTCCGAATACGCGTTCCTCAAGGACGGCGCGCTCGCCGCGCATGTGCAGGGCATATTCGCATCGCTCGGCATCGTCGAGCACTATCTCTCGTATCAGCCGCACGGGCTGCTCATGTTCGATGGGCAGGGCACGCCCTACCTGCTCATCATCCACACCGACGAATCGCTGCGCGGCGTGCACGAGATCGCAGTCGAGCAAGGCGCGCCCACGGCGTTTCACGCCGAACTCGACAGCCATCGCAGCGTGCCCTACTTCTGGCGCACCGAAGGCTACTATCCGGCGCAATCCGCCGAGTGGCAGCCATACATGCATCCCGCATCGGTGTTCGAAGGCGAGCGCCGCTATACCTATGCGGTCGTGAAGCAGCCCGCGGGCCTCGCGCTCGAGAACGTGCTGCCCTACGACGGCTATCTTCAGCAGCTCGACCGCGAAATCCAGGCGGCGTGGGACTCGCGCTGAGCCGCTCGCGCCGCCTGTCTTTCACCTCGGCGTCACCGCTGTGTCACCACTGTGTCATCATCGTGCCGGCGCTGCGCGCGCCGGCATCGGGCGACATCAGGCAGCAAGCCGCATCAGCCAGACATCAGGCCTGAATCAAGCGGCCACCGGCAGGTCGGCCAGCGCACGCGGCGCACGCACACGCGCACGCCCGGCGCCGCGCTCCACGAGACGGCGCGTCGACGGCCAGTTCCACATTTGCACTTCGTCGCGAATCGCTTCGCACACCTCCACGATCCGCTCGAGCTCCGCTTCGGAAAGCGCCGCACTGATCGAGAGCCGCACGAGCGAGCGGTTCTGCGCCGTGGCCGGCGCGCAGAACACCGAACCGAAGATGCCGCGCGCTTCGAGCGCATCGCGCAGCACGATGGTTTGCGGCTCGGGCCCGGCTTCGAGCGCGATGATCTGCGTTTCGCTGCCGTTCAGGTTGTAGCCGAGCTCCGCGAGACGCATGCGCAGATAGCGCGCGTTCGCGGCCACCCGCGTGCGGCGCCAGTCGTCGCGCTCGATCACGTCGAGCGTGGCCGCGAGCCCCGCTGTCTCGTGCGGCAGCAGGGTCGAGCTGAAGATGGCCGGCAAGGCCTCGCATTTGAAGTACTCCTGAAAGCGCCGCGAGCAGCTGATGATGCCCGCGCGGCCCGCGAACGCCTTCGCGAGGCTGGCCGTGCGAAAGTGCACGCGATCGGCGAGACCCAGCTCCGCCACCATCCCCGCGCCATGCGGACCGTGCGTGCCGAGCGAATGCGACTCGTCGACGACGAACACGCAATCGTGCTCGGCGCACACGTCCGCGAAGGCCTGCAGCGGACACACGCTGCCATTCGTGCTGTACACCGAATCGACGATCACGATGCCCGGCCCGTAGCGCTGGATGCGCTGCTCGAGATGCTCGACATCGTTGTGGAAGAAACTGATGGCCTTGGCCCCCGCGCTGCGAATGCCTTCCCACAGCGACATGTGCGCCATCATGTCGACGTACACGGGCGTCTGCGCATTCGCGATCGACTGGATCAGCCCCGTATTGGCCGCAAACCCCGACTGGCACAGCACGCTCGCCTCGGCCCCCATGAAGCGCGCGAAACGGTCTTCGAGATTCAGTTGCGGACAATCGTCGCCGTGCAGGAACACCCCCGACATCAGCAGGCCGTTGCCCTCGGAACGCATACTCGCGCACATTGCATCGAGAATCTCGGGGTGACGCGCAATCGACAAATAATCGTTGCTCGAAAGATGCAAAGCGTCGGCATCCGGAACGCGCCCCTTCATGATGTGGCCCCCCGCCCAGCTCTGCTGCACGCGCTCCGTGTAATAGCGGTCGACGCGCGCGGCGAGAAAGGCCGGCAGCGCCGCGTCGTTGTTGTGCGCATTCCGCCAATTGTTATTGCCAACTTTCATCTCACGCTCCTTGTGGTCGATGGCCGCCCCCCCAAGCTGAAAAGCGACTTTCCCCGCAAATCCTGTGGGACGGCTGGCCGGTAGTTGGCCCGCGCCGGAACGCCATGCGCGAAACGGCATGGCACGGCAATTCCGGTTACGGGCTTATGAATGCGATTACGAATGCGATTACGAATGCGAGCGAATCGAAGCCTGGCGAGCGCGCACATGGCATGCGCGCCTGCGCGCGCGAGGGGCAGTGGATTCGAAGGCAAACGCAGGCGCGCGACGCCGTGAGCGGGCGCCTCGACATCCGCACGATTCCCGCCCTGCGTGATCGCCACTGGTTACCAAGGAAAAGACGCCTGCCCGAAGAAAGAGGTGCCTGTCTGCGGCGGCGCGAAGATGGCGCCGCGCGGCCTGCTGGAATGAGCGCTGCATCGAACGTCATTCCCATCTGGGATTGATTATCCTTTAAAAACAGCGATGTGGCTTATCTGAATTGCATTAGCATGCGCTATGCATACCGAAATGACTGCGAAGGTTCGGCGCCTCTCGGGAACCGTTGCAGAAACATTCAATCTGCATAACTTCACAATAAGAGACAGGATGACGAAATAAATCCACCGCGCAAAGAGGGGAAATATCAAGCCGCGATGGATTGCCGACCTGCTTCAAGGGCCGGTTTGGCTCGCACCGCGGGTGGCAACGCGGATCGTAATGCGGATGAAAAATCGCCTCGTATTATTTGAATTTTTTATGACGTCGCGTGCGATTGCGTTTTGATTACGCTTTGCCTTTATTACGCTGTCGCGCCAATTACCCGATCGCGGCCGCGCGTCTTCGCCTCATGATGCCGCCTCTCGAGCCCTGGCGGAAAGCGCGCCGCCGCTACGGGAACGGCGCCTGCTAACAGATTCGTGCGTCCTTCCTGGAAGCGACCGTCGGACCACGCTCGAGCGCCCTGGGCGGGAGAGGCCATGACCGGCTCGAATGCATCGGGCATGGAAAATGCGCAGGCGCCGATGACTTTCGGCACCTTCAGGGCAAGCGCTGGAGTCCGCCGGCTCGGACGGGGTTGGACAAGGGTGAACAACACGAGCGCACGGCTGACAACCGTGCAAGGAACGGCGAGTACGCGCCGCACAGGTACACGACGTATGGCTACCGTATTACTCGTCGACGACGACATCAACGCGCTGAACGCGCTCAAGGAACTGGTCGGCCAGGAAGGCTATCGGGTCAGAACCGCGGAGGACGGAACGGATGCGCTCAGGGCCGCGCTCGCCGATCCGCCCGATGTCGTGATTTCCGATTGCATGATGCCGCACATGGACGGTATCGCGCTGATGCGCGAAATGCGCCGCAACAGCGCGCTCGCGCGCGTGCCGCTGGTGCTCGTCTCCGCGCTCGTCACGCCGCCCGCCGATGCGGATCTGGTGGGCTTCCTGCGCAAGCCGTTTGCCGTCGCGCAGTTGCTCGACATCCTGCACCGCGTCGCGATGCCCTGAGATGCCCGGAACCCGTGGCACGGACGTTGCGCATGCAAAGACCTGACGTCCTCTATCGGGAGACCCCCCATGAACGACTACGCAGGCCGCTCGCACGACGAGCGCGTGGCGCAACGCAAGCACAGGAAGCAGCCCGCCCAGGAGCCGCCCGGCGGCGAGATGGCCGTGCCGGGCACCGCGCCGGACCGCACCCATAGCTGCGGCGAGCTTTCCGGGCAAGGCAAGGAAGTCTGGCGCAAGGGCGCCGGGCTGGATGGCGGCGGCAAATCCGGCAAGCCATGAGCGCGCGCCGCGCCGCGCCGTAACGAATCTGACGCGAAGCTGCAGTAGAGTCGAGGTCATTTGCCGTCACGAGACCATGCTCGCCCCTCAACTCGCGCCGCTCGTCGCCGCGTTCTACGAAACCGTCCGGCAAGGCAGCATCGTCGCCGCGGCACGCCACCTCTCGGTCAGCCAGCCCACCATCACGGCGCGCATCCAGCAACTCGAAAAGCACTACGGCGTGGAGCTCTTTCATCGGCGCGGCAACCGCGTCGAGCTCACGCAGGCGGGCGCGGCGCTCATGCCGCTCATCGAGCGGCTGATCGAAAGCGAGCGCGAGATCGACCGCGCCTTGCGCCACGAACGCGACGGCCATGCCGGCAGCTTCCGTCTGGGGACCACCGGCCCCTACTACATTCTCCCCGCCGTCGCGGCGTTCCGGCGCCGCTATCCCAACGTGCGGATCGGCGTCGAAGTCGGCAATTCGAACCAGGTGCTCGAAGCGCTCGTCGAGTATCGCGTGGACGTGGCCGTGTCCTCGAACCGCGTGGACGACGCCGCGCTCGCGCGCCACCGCATCGCGGGCGATCTGCTCGTGCTGGTGGTCGATCCCGCGCACGCGCTCGCGCACCGGCGCGGCGCCGACCTCGGCGTGCTGGCGCGCGAAACGCTGCTGCTGCGCGAGCCCGGCTCGCGCACGCGCGAGGCCACCGAGACCGCGCTGCGGCGGCGCGGCGTGACGCCCGCCGCCGTGATCGAGATCGGCAGCCGCGAAGCGATCTGCGAGGCGATCCGCCAGGGCCTCGGCTGCTCGCTGATGCCCGCCGGCGAAGTGCCGCGCGGCGCCTCGCTTGCGAGCGTGCCCATCGAACCCGATGGCCCCGTCATGCACGAATATCTCTATCACCTCAAGAGCCGCGCGAACGGACATCTCATCGCGGCGTTCATGAGCACGCTCGACACGCTGCGCGCCGCACACGGCGCGGCGGCCGACCCAGTCGATCCGGTCGTCCCGGTTCATTCGTAAAACGAAAACGTGTCATGCTCGCGGGTACGAGACCCGCATGACGGCCCGCAACAGCCCAGCACGCCCCTTGTCACCATGACCTCGAAGGACCGCCGCCGCTTTCTGCGCAGCGCCGCCGCGAGCGCCGCGCTCGGCCTCTTTCCGCCAGCCATCCGGCGCGCGCTCGCGATACCCGCGCACCACGCCACCGGCACGATCCGGGACGTCGGGCATGTCGTGATCTTCATGCAGGAGAACCGCTCGTTCGACCACTATCTCGGCACGCTGCCCGGCGTGCGCGGTTTCGGCGACCGCATCACGATCCCGCAGCCGCAAGGCGCGAACGTCTGGCAGCAAAGCGACGGCACGCGCAGCGTGCTGCCCTTTCACCTCGATCAGACCAGGGGCAACGCGCTGCTCGCGGGCGGCGCGCACGAATGGGCCGACGCGCACGACGCATGGGACAACGGCCGCATGACGCACTGGCCGAAGTCGAAAGGCGATATTTCGATGGGCTATCTGCAGGAAGCCGACCTGCCGTTTCATTTCGCGCTCGCGAACGCGTTCACGGTTTGCGACGCCTGTCATTGCTCGCTGATGGGCGGCACCAATACGAACCGCCTGTTCCTGTGGACCGGCACGAACGGCCCGGGCGGCGGCGGGCGCTCTCCGCGTGCCGTGGTGAACAACAACGGCTGGGACTGGCTCGGCGCGTCCGGCCACGGGCTCGGCTGGACCACCTATGTCGAGCGGCTGCAAAAAGCGGGCGTGAGCTGGAAGGTCTACGAAAACCAGCCCGATAACTACAACGACAATCCGCTCGCGGGCTTCGCCACGTTCCGCAAGATCCACGAGGCGTTTCCGGGTTCGCCCAATCTGCCATGGAGCGCCGCCCTGGAAGCGCGCGAGCCGCTCTACAAGGGCATCGGCAACACCATGCCCGATGGCGGCTTCCTGCAGGCGCTGCGGGACGACATCGCCGCCAACCGGCTGCCGCAGGTAAGCTGGATCATCGCGCCGCAGGCCTCCTGCGAGCATCCCGCCGTCTCGACGCCCGGCCAGGGCGCGTGGTACATGCAGCAGTTGCTCGACGCGCTCACGGCGAACCCGGAGGTCTGGAGCAAGACCGTGCTGTTCGTGAATTACGACGAAAACGACTGCTTCTTCGATCACGTGCCGCCGCCCGCCGTGCCCTCGCCCATCGGCGACGGCGCTTACGCGGGCAAGTCCACGGTGGCCACGCAGCACGAATATTTCACCGTGCCGAATCCGCCCGGCGACGAAGCCCCGCTCGCGCCGGACGGGCAACCCTACGGCCCCGGCCCGCGGGTGCCGATGTTCGTGGTCTCGCCCTGGAGCACCGGCGGCTTCGTCAACTCGCAGGCGTTCGATCACACCTCGGTGCTGCGTTTCCTGGAGCAGTGCTTCGGCGTGGAAGAGCCCAATATCAGCGCGTGGCGGCGCGCCGTGTTCGGCGATTTGACCTCCACGCTCAACTTCAGTACCCCGAATGAAAAACCCGCCAGATCCTTCCCTGCGCCGGGCAAAGCCGCAGCCGACGCCCAGAATGCGCAACAACATGCGCTGAAAACGGTGACGCCGCCGCCGGTCGCGGAACAGTCGATGCCGAGCCAGGCGCGTTTCGTGCGGCCTTCGCGCGCCTTGCCGTACCGCCTGCACACGGAGGCGAACGTGGTGGCGCGACGCCACGAAGTGCGTCTCGTCTTTCGCAACGAAGGCAGCGCCGGCGCGGTTTTTCACGTCTACGACACGTTGCGTCTCGAGCGCGTGCCGCGCCGCTATACCGTCGAAGCGGGTAAGCAGCTCGACGACGCCTGGACACCCGCAGCGGCGGACGCCGGCGCATACGATCTCTGGGTGCTCGGGCCCAACGGCTTTCACCGCCGCTTCACGGGCAACCTGAGCGCGGCGCCGCATGGCGCCAGCCCTGAAACGCGCCTGCACTACGACGAGGCCCGCAACGTCCTCACGCTCACCGTCGCCAACGCGGGGCCCGTGCCGGCCGTTTGCGCGGTGGAGGCGAACGCCTATCGCAACGACGGGCCGTGGACGCTCACCGTGCCCGCGCACAGCCAGGTCGAACAGCGCTGGCCGCTCGACGCCTCGGGCGGCTGGTACGACTTCACGCTGCGCGCCGCCCACGACCTCGCGCGCCGTTTCGCCGGACGCATGGAGACCGGCAAGGACAGCGTCAGCGACCCCGAAATGGGGGTCGCGCACTGACCGGCGCGCACCGCTACCGCGTTGCCCGCGTACGACGCCAACGCCGCAAGCAGCGAAAAAAGGCTCGCAGTACACTGCCGGTTCCCCTCGGGCCGGCTGTCCGCACGGCGGCGCGGCGCGCTTCACCCCGCTTTCGACAGGAGTAACGATGAACATCGATTTGTCAGGAAAACTCGCGCTCGTCACCGGCTCGGCGGCCGGCATCGGCCTCGCCATCGCCAGGGGGCTCGCCGGCGCCGGCGCCGCCGTGATCGTGAGCAGCCGCCACGAAGCCCACGTGCGCGACGCCGAAGCCGCCGTGCGCCAGGCCGTGCCGGGCGCGCAGGTGCACGGTTTCGTCGGCGACCTCTCGAACGCCGCGGGTTGCGAGGCGCTCGTGAAGGCCTATCCGAAAGTGGACGTGCTCGTGAACAATCTCGGCATCTTCGCGCAGCAGGACTTCTTCGAGATCCCCGACGGCGAATGGCTGCGCTTTTTCGAAACCAACGTGATGTCGGGCGTGCGGCTCGCGCGCGCTTATGCGGACGCGATGGTCGAGCTGGGCTGGGGGCGCATCGTGTTCATCTCGTCGGAGTCGGGTCTGAACATTCCCGTCGAGATGATCCATTACGGCATGACCAAGACGGCGCAGATCGCGGTGGCGCGCGGCCTCGCCAAGCGGCTCGCCGGCACCGGCGTGACGGTGAATTCGGTGCTGCCGGGCCCGACGCTCTCGGAAGGCGTGCAGGCCATGCTCAAGGACGAAGTCGCCAAGACCGGCAAGCCCGTCGAGGAAGTCGCGGCGGCTTTCGTGCAGCAGCACCGTGCGTCGTCCATCATTCGCCGCGCGGCGAGCGTGGAGGAAGTGGCGAACATGGTGGTCTATGCGTGCTCGCGGCAGGCCTCCGCGACGACCGGGGCGGCCTTGCGCGTGGACGGCGGCGTGGTCGACACGATCGCCTGATATCGATACGGGATCCTGATCGATTGCCTCGGCCTTGCCGGCGCGCCGGTCCGATCGAGCGCGAGGTTCGCGGGCCACGCGCGGCCCCGTCTCAGCCCGCCTCCGGCGCGACCGGCACTTCGAGCCCGACCTTCACGCGGCTCATGCTCACGAGCGTTTTAAAGCGCTTCACATTGTTATTGGAAAAGAACAATTGACGCGTGAGTTCGGTGTACTGGTCCATATTGCGCACCGCCAGAATCAGCACGAAATCCCATTCGCCCGCCACGTAGTAGCACTGCTGAATCTGCGGGCACTGCGCGAACGTGCGCTTCATGGCGTCGAGCAGATCGATCTGCTCGCTCTCCACTTCGACGGTCGCGACGATCGTGATGGGATGGTCCACCTTTTCGGGCGACACGATGGCCGCATAGTGGTCGATCACGCCCTCGTCGGCGAGGCGCCGCAGCCGGCGATTCACGGCGGCGGTCGATAGATTCACGCGCGCGCCCAGCTCGTTCTGCGGAATCTGCGCGTCGCGCTGCACCTCCATCAGCAGCTTGCAGTCGAAGGAGTCGAGATGTGTCGCCATAAAGCCGGGGCCTCGCTATGACCTGAAACCTGAAAGATCGATATTTTTTTGCGTGTGCAGGCGCAATTATGAGACTTTTTCGCGCTGTCCGCGCAATATCATCTCCGGGTTGGCGGCGTTCGCGTCGCAAGTTCAAATCGTCGAGGCCGCCCTGGCCCAGGAGCACCGCCCCATGCTGATCGCCAATCCCCGCGCCACCCGCAGCCCTTATCCCGAGACGCTTCGCGCCATTCTGAACGTCCCATCGGGCGATGAAAGCCGCGCCTGGCTGTCCCATTGGGCCTTGATCAGCGCGGCGCCCACGCCGCTCCGGGAACTGCCCCACGCCGCCGCGCAACTCGGCCTTGCGCGCCTCGCCGTCAAGGACGAATCGCTGCGCTCCCCGCTTGGCAGCTTCAAGGCGCTGGGCGCGCCCATTGCGTTGATGCGGCTGATCGTGCGCCTGTGGCCCGCCCACGAAATCGATCCGAAGGCGCTGATCGAAGGCCGCCATCGCGAACGGGTGTCCAACCTCACGGTCATCAGCGCCACCGACGGCAATCACGGCAAAGCGCTGGCCGCCGCGGCGCAGTCGATCGGCTGCCAGTGCGTGATCGTCCTGCATGCGAACGTGAGCGCGGAGCGCGAGCAGGCCATTGCCGCCTATGGCGCGCGCATCGTGCGTATCGCCGGCAACTACGACGAGTCGGTCGAGCAGGCGGCGCAGCTCGCCAAAACCAACGGCTGGCATGTCGTTTCCGATACGTCGTACGAAGGCTATGAAGCGATCCCGCGCGACGTCATGCAGGGATACGGCACGATTGCGGCGGAAATCGTCGAACAATCCCGTGCGCCCGCATTCACCCACGTCTTCCTGCAAGGCGGCGTGGGCGGCCTTGCCGCCGGCGTGGCCAGCTATCTGTGGGAGCGTCACGGCGCGAATCGCCCGCGCTTCATCGTGGTGGAGCCCCGGCAAGCCGATTGCCTCTATCAAAGCGCAATCGCGGGACGCGCCGCGCAAGCCACGGGATCGGTCGACTCCGTGATGGCCGGCCTCGCATGCGGAGAGACGTCGCCGCTCGCATGGAAGATTCTCGAAGCATGCGTAGACGACTTCATGCTCATCGAGGACGAAGACGCGGTGGCGGCCATGCGCGCGCTCGCCGCCGGCGCCGGCGGCGACGTGCCCATCGTGTCGGGCGAATCGGGCGCGGCGGGTCTTGCAGGCCTCGCAAAGCTCATGCGCGACCCCGCCCTCGCCCAGGCGGCGCGGCTCGATGCCCAGTCGCGCGTGCTGCTCATCAGCACGGAAGGCGCGACCGCGCCGGGCGTCTATGCGCGGCTCGTGGGCGCAAGCGCCGAAACGGTGGCGGCGCGCCGCGACGAATGGACCGCGCAATTGGCGCACTAATCAAGCCCGCATCGACGAGGACGAATCCATGGAAAGCACCTTGCAAGGACAACTGAGGAGCTGGCGCCGCTATCTGCATCGGCGCCCCGAAACCGGCTTCGAGGAAGTCGACACGTCCGACTATGTCGCGGGCATTCTCAAGACGCTGGGGCTCGAGGTCCATCGCGGCATTGGCGGCACCGGGCTCGTGGCGAATCTCACGGTGGGCAACGGCAAGCGCGTCATCGGCCTGCGCGCCGACATGGACGCGCTGAACATCGCCGAATGCGCGCCGGGCCGCGAGCATGCGTCGCTCAACGCGGGCAAGATGCATGCGTGCGGCCACGACGGCCATATGTCGATGGTCCTCGGCGCCGCGCGCCTGCTCGCCGAACGGCGCGATTTCGACGGCACCGTGCGCTTCATCTTCCAGCCCGCCGAGGAGCACGGCCGCGGCGCCAAAGCGATGATGGCGGACGGCCTGTTCGAGCGCTTTCCCGTCGACGCGATCTTCGGCGCGCACAACATGCCCGGCATGCCGGCCGGCAGCTTCGCGACCCGCGCGGGCGGCATCATGGCCAGCGAAGATAATTTCGTCATCCATATCAAAGGACGCGGCACGCACGCGGCGCGCCCGCATATGGGCGTGGACCCCATCGTGATTGCCTCGCAGATCGTGCTCGCGCTGCAAACGATCGTGTCGCGCAATCTGGACCCGAGCCTGCAGGCCGTGATCTCCTGCACGGAGTTCATCACCGACGGCATTCGCAATGTCATTCCGTCGAATGTCGTCATCAAGGGCGACACGCGCAGCTATTCGAAAGCGGCGCAAACGCTGCTCGAAACGCGCATGCGGGAAATCAGCGTGGGCATCTGCGCGGCGCACGGCGTGGAGTGCGGCTTCGAATACACGCACGAATTCGCGCCCACGGTCAATTCGGCGCAATACGTCGATGTCGCCGTCAAGGCCGCGCGCCATGTCGCCGGGGAAGCGGCCGTCGACGCGAACGTCCAGCCGATGATGATCTCCGAGGACTTCGGCGCCTTTCTGCAGGCCGTGCCGGGCAACTTCATCTTTATCGGCAACGGCGACGCGCCCGAGCGCGGCGGCGTGCCGTTGCATAACGCGCGCTACGATTTCAACGACGACATTCTGCTGACCGGCGCGCGCTATTTCGCGGAGCTTGCGCGGCTCGAATTGCCGACGCGCTGAACCCCGCGCCCCGCGCCCACCGTTCTGGATGCAATGGACACTGCATGAATACCGCTACAACGCTCGCCCTCGACGGTAACACGCTGATCCGCCAACTGCGCGAACTCGGCGCAACCGGCGCCGACCCGCACGCGGGCGGCCGAACCCGCATCGCCCTCACCGACGCAGAACAAGCCGGGCGCGACCGCGTGGTCCAGTGGATGCGCGAACTGGACCTCGAGGTTCGCATCGACCGCATCGGCAATATCTTCGGCACCCTGCGCGCCGCTTCCGACGACGGCACGCAACGCCCGCTCATGATGGGCTCGCATATCGACACCGTGAAGAATGCGGGCGCGCTCGACGGGTGCTATGGCGTACTCGCGGGGCTCGCGGTGGTGCGCGCGTTTCGCGATGCGCGCGTGACGCCGCGCCGCTCCATCACGGTCGCCGCTTTCACGAACGAGGAAGGCATCCGCTATCAGCCGGACATGATGGGCTCGCTCGTCTACGCGGGCGGCCTTGCGGTGGAGACCGCGCTGAACACGAAGGGCATCGACGGCACGCGTCTGGGCGACGAACTCGAACGCATTGGCTACGCCGGCGACATGGAGCCCGGCGCCATCGTGCCGCACGAGTACCTCGAACTCCATATCGAGCAGGGGCCGATACTCGAAGCGGAAAATATCCGCATTGGCGTCGTCGAGAATCTGCAGGGCATCTCGTGGCAGCGAGTCGTCGTGCAGGGCAACGCCAATCACGCGGGCACCACGCCGACGCATCTGCGCCACGACGCAGGCTGGGTGGCCGCCGCGGTCGCCACGTACCTGCGCGAACTCGCCGTGCGGAGCGGCACGACGCTCGCGACGATCGGCATGCTCGGCATCGAGCCGAACGTCATCAACGTGATTCCTCGCAAAGCCGTGTTCACGGTGGATCTGCGCGACCCCGACGAAGCGCGCCTCCAGCAGGCGGAACGCAAGCTCGCCGAATTCCTCGCGCAAGTGGCGCAACAGGAAGGCGTGACGATCGCCACGGAGCGGCTCGTGCGCTTCGAGCCCGTGAAGTTCGACGCCCAACTCGCGGACGAAATCGAGGCGACGGCGGCGCGCCTCGGCTTCTCGCACCGGCGCATGACCTCGGGCGCGGGCCACGACGCGCAGATGATCGCCCGCATCGCCCCCGCCGCGATGATCTTCGTGCCGAGCCGCGGCGGCATCAGTCACAACCCGCGCGAACATACGGACGACGATCAGCTCGTCGACGGCGCCAGGGTGCTACTGGAGGTCGTGCTCCGGCGCCTTTGATCGATCAGGTATCCGAATAATTTTTCGGATTCTGGTCGGTATCAGGCCTGCCGCGCATGCGGATGCCAGCCGTTGTGCCGGAACGCGGTAGCGAAGAACAAGACCTGATAGCGGATCGCATTCGACCAGTACGACCACGTATGCCCGCCGGGGCGCTCCGCATAGTCGTGCGGCACGCCCAGCGCAACGAGCTTGTCGTGCAGTGCGCGGTTCGACTGCACGAACGAGTCGTCCACGCCGCAGTCGATGGTGAGCGCGATCTGCGCATGCTCGAAGCTGGCCGCCTCTTCCACGATGGCGTTGCGGGTCCAGAAGTCGGCATGGCGCGCGGGGTTGCCGAACACGCGGTCGATGCCGGGCTCGTCCTCGCAGTTGCGCGGATCGACCGCGCCGCTGATGCTGCCGGCCGCGCCGAACGCCTGCGGATGATCGAGCGCGATGTGCAGCGCACCGAAGCCGCCCATGCTCAGGCCCGTGATCGCGCGCGTCTCGCGCGAAGCCAGCGTGCGGAAATGCGCGTCGATATACGAGACCACTTCGATGCCCACATAGGTTTCGTAGCGGCTCGCGGGATCGAACGGGCTGTCGATGTACCAGCTCTCGCGGCCGCCGTCGGGCATCACGAGCATCACGTGATAGCGGTCCGCCAGTTTGCCGATGCGCGTGTTCGCGGTCCAGTCCGCGTAATTGCCGCCCGAGCCATGGAGCACGTAGATCACGGGATAGCGCTCCGCCCCGCTGCCGCGCGCGTAGTCGTCGGGCAGCACCACGGTGGCGTCGAACGCGCGATGCATGGCCGCGCTCGGAATGGAGACGACTCTGGTCTGGAAAGCCCAACTGGGCGCGCTCAGCAGGAACATCGCGAGCGAGGCCAGAGAGAGCGCCCAGGACCTGAGGTGCCGATGCGCGCGGGCTGATTGCATAAGTGGTCGCTCGGGTTCGGACTGCCACGAAAGGCACGACGCCTGCGACGACTCTAGCAACGGCAACTTACAGCCAAATTTCGGCGCACCCTACGACTCCATTCGCGCGCGCCACGCGAACAGATTGAGCCGCCCTTGCGGCTCGCCCAGCATTTCAATTCGCGCAATGACTTGCTGCAGAATTGCGAAAGTTTGGGATCATTTTGTTACACCTCTTACCCTGCCAGCCCCGCCTCGTTACAGAAGCCTTTCAGATCGACCGCTATACTCAGCACCGTCTTAAAAACAAGTGGGTTATCCATGTCGAAGAAATTCATCCCGATGGTTGCGATTGCGGCACTGGCCGCTGCGGTTTCGTTGCCCGCCACGGCCGGCGACATGAACAACGCGCTGGGCGGCGCGCTGGGCGGGGTGGCCGGCGCAGCAATTGGCGGCGCAGTGGGCGGCCGCACGGGCTCCGTGATCGGCGGCGCAGTGGGCGGCGGCGCCGGCGGCGCGGTCACCTCGAATCGCCGGGAACGCACGGGCGCCATCATCGGCGGCGCACTGGGCGGCGGCGCGGGCACGGCAGCGGGCAACGCCATGGGCGGACGCGGCGGCGGCCTCGTCGGCGCGGCGCTGGGCGGCGGCGCGGGCGCAGCCCTCGGTGGCAATATCTCGCGCTCGAACTCGTACTCCAGCGAGTACCACCATGGCTATCGCCACCATGGCAAGCGTCGCCACTGGGATTGAAAGCGCTCGGCGCGATCGAGCGGTTAGCGCAATGGGCCAGGCAGCGGGCCTGGATCCCTACCCCGATCGAGCCCGCCGCGCACTCGAATGCACCGCGAGTCGAGGCTCACTCACCCCCAAAGCGACCCGGCACCGCCGGATCGCTTCGCCCGGCATCAGAAATTGAAGTTATCGATATTCGAAGCATCGAACGTCGTGGGCGGCCCAAGAATGATTTCGCCGTTCTTGCCGATGGTGCGCTTGCCGAGCTTGCCCGCTTCGAACGACTCGCCCTCCTTCCCGCTAATCGTCCCGGAGGCCAGATTGGCCGCCGCATAGGCCGCGAGGTAACCCAGCGCACCCGGATCCCAGAGCTGGAACGCCTTCACCGTGCCGTTCTTCACGAACGCGCGCATCTGGTTCGGCGTGCCGAGGCCCGTCACGGCCACCTTGCCCTTGCTGGGCGTCGACGAGATATAGCGCGCCGCCGCCGCGATCCCCACCGAAGTGGGCGCGACGATGGCCTTCAGGTTCGGATAGGCCTGCAGCAAGCCCTGCGTCTCGACGAAGGACTTCTGGTCGTCGTCGTTGCCGTAGGCAATCTTCACGAGCTTCATCTTCGCGTACTCGGGCTTCTTGAGCTCCTCCTTCATCCACTTGATCCACGTGTTCTGATTGGTCGCGTTAGGCGTGGCCGAGAGAATCGCGAACTCGCCTTCGTTGTTCATCAGCTTCGCCACGAGCTGGATCTGGCCGCGCCCGATGCTCTCCGCGTTGGCCTGATTCACGAAAAGCTGCCGGCCTGCGGGCGCGGTGTCCGAATCGAACGTGACGACCTTGATGCCCTGCGCCATGGCGCGCTTCAGATACGGCACGAGCGCGTTCGCATCGTTGGCCGCGATCACGATGGCGTCCTGGTGCTGCGTGGTGAGCGTGTTGATGTACGAGACCTGCGAGGACGCGCCCGCATCCGAAGGCCCGACCACCTTGCCGTCGCCCTTGAATTCCTTGATGGCCTCCATGCCGCCGTTGTCGGCGATCACCTCGTAAGGGTTGTTGATCTGCTTCGGCACGAAGGCGATTTTCAGGCCCTCCTTGATGCCGGCCGCGTGCGCGGTCAGTCCCGCGCCCATCAGCATGGCGCACAGCAAAGCCGTGCATACGTGACGTACTGGCTTCATCATGAACGTGTCTCCTCGATGGATGCCCCATGGATATGGAAGCGATTGCGTTCTGCCTGGGTTCTGCCCGATTTCCGCTTGAGTCCCGCTTGAGTCCCGCCTGACGCGTACCGCCGACTGCGTTTTCAGTTTGCCGCCCGCGCGAGCGCGCGTTTCTCGCGCAGCGTGCGCCAGCGCGCCGCGAGATTCGGAATCAGCACCGAGGCGAGCAGCAGCGCGCCCGTCACGATGGTGAGCGTTTCGCTCGATACGTCGGCGAGCGTGAGCGCATTCTTCAGGATGCCTACGATTAGCAAGGAGAGCAGCACGCCGTACATCGAGCCGCGCCCGCCGAAGATGCTCACGCCGCCGAACAGCACCGCCGCGATCACCGAAAGCTCGAAGCCTTCGCCGTTGTCGCCGCGCGCGCTCGTGAAGCGCAGCGTATAGACGATGCCGGCGAGCGCGCTCATCGCGCCCGAGAGCACGAACAGGCGCAGTTTGATCTTCGCGACGTCGATGCCCGAGAACGCCGCGGCCGTGCTGTTCGCGCCGATCGCATAGAGGCTACGGCCGAACGCGGTGGCCTGCAGCAGCAGCGTGAACGCCACCGCGCACGCAGCCACGATCAGGAACGGCAGCGGGATGAAGGTGCTGCCGAGCGTGTTCATGCCGAACGCCGTGTACGCGGGCGGAAAGTCGGCCACGGCGCGGTCGCCCAGCAGCACGTAGGCAAGCCCGCGAAACAGCGCGAGCGTGCCGATGGTGACCGCGAGCGAGGGCAAGTTCAGCTTCACGATCACGAGGCCGTTGAAGAGGCCCGCGAGCGCGCCCGCCACCATCACGAGCGCCATCGCGAGCGGCATCGGCACGCCCATGTGCCAGAGCACGCCCAGGAGCGCGCTCGATGCGCCCAGCACCGAGGCCACGGACAGATCGATTTCGGCGGCGACGATGATGAGCGTCATCGGCAGCGCCATCAGCGCGACTTCGGTGAGATCGGCGAGCACGTTGGCGAGGTTCTCGCCCGTGAGAAACACGTCGGAAAGCAGGCGTCCGGCCCCGAGCGAGAGCGCCAGGATCACGACGAGCAGCGTCTCCCAGTCGAGCGGCAGGCCCGCGCGGCGCGTGAGCAAGGCGGAATCGGGCTTCGAAGCGGGCTTAACCATGATCGCGTTTTCTCATCATGCGTTTGGCGACGGAGCGGGCGAGCAGCGTGTCGGCGGCAATCGCCGCGACGATCAGCGCGCCCTGGATGGCCTGCTCCCAGAACGGCGACACGTGCAGCACCACGAGCGCGATGCTGATCACGCCCAGCACGAGCGCGCCCAGCGTCGCGCCCAGTATCGTGCCCACGCCGCCCGTGATCGCCACGCTGCCCACCACGGCGGCGGCCACCACTTGCAGTTCGATGCCCTTGGCCGTGCTCGCGTCCACGGTGCCGAAGCGCGCGAGCCACAGCGCGCCCGCGAGGCCCGCGATGGCGCCGCTGATGACGAAGCCCATGGCCACGCGCCGCTCGACGTTGATGCCCGCGAGCCGCGCGGCTTCCGGGTTCGAGCCGATGGCGTAGTACTCGCGCCCCGGGCGGAACTGCTTCAGATACACGGAGAGCCCGACGAGCAGCGCCACGGCGATCAGCGCGAGCACCGGCACGCCGAGCACGGTGCCGGTGGCGAGCCGCGAGTACGCATCGGGCAGGCTCGTCGCATTGATCTGCCCGCCGTGGACCCATGCATAGTCCGCACCCCGAAATATATAGAGCGTGGCCAGCGTGGCGACCAGCGAAGGCACACGCCCCACCGCCACCAGCAGCGCATTGATCGAGCCCGCGATCATGCCGATGCCCAGCCCCGCCGCGAGCGCGACGATCACTGGCAGATGCGGGAACGCCACGTAGAGGCTGCCGACCGCATACGCGCTGATGCCCACCGTCGAGCCCACCGAAAGATCGATGTGGCGCATGAGAATCACGATCGTCATGCCCGCCGTGAGCAGGCTCACGATCGCGACGTTGAGCAGCACGTCGCGCAGATTCTGCAGGTTGAGGAACTCCGGCTTCGCGAGCCCCGTGCCGCCCACGATGATGACCAGCACCACGAACAGCGTGGTCTCGCGGCTCTTTGCCAGCGTCTGCGCAAACGCCAGCGCCAGCGCGCCGCGCCGCTGCACGCGCGGCTCGCCGCCGTGCAACGGATGAGGAGAAGTGGAATGACCCATCATGCCGCGTGCCCCGGGTGAATGTTGGCCTGCCCCAGCGCGGCGCCCATGATGCGCTCCTCGCTGGCGTCCGCGCGCGCGATATCGGCGGTGATGCGGCCTTCGTGCATCACGAGCACGCGGTCGGCCATGCCGAGCACCTCGGGCAGCTCGCTGGAAATCATCAGGACTGCCATGCCTTCGCGCACGAGTTCGGCGAGCGCCCCATAGACTTCGGCCTTCGCGCCCACGTCGATGCCGCGCGTGGGCTCGTCGATGATGAGCACCTTCGGCCCCGTCGCCAGCCATTTGCCGAGCACCACCTTCTGCTGGTTGCCGCCCGAAAGCGTCGCCACCGGCGCATTGAGGTCGTTCGCCTTCAGGCGCAGGCGCGCGCCCCACTGGCCCGCCAGCTCCATCTCGCGCCCCGCGGAAACCAGGCCGAAGCGCACGAGTCGGCCGAGCACGGTCAGCGCCGCGTTGCGCGCGATGCTCAGTTCGAGCGCGAGGCCCTGCTGCCGCCGGTCTTCGGGCACGAGTGCGAGCCCCGCCCGCACGGCGCGCGCCGGCATGCCCATCCTGAGCGCCTTGCCCGCTACCTGCACCTGTCCCGCGTCGCAGGGATCGATCCCGAAGACCGCGCGCGCCACTTCGCTGCGCCCCGCCCCCACGAGCCCCGCGAGCGCGACGATCTCGCCCGCGCGCACGTCGAACGAAACGTCCTTGAATACGCCGCGCCGCGTGAGGCCGCGCACGCGCAGCATCACCGCGCCGGGCTTCACGTCCGCCTTCGGATAGAACGTGGCCAGGTCGCGCCCCACCATCTTGGCGACGATGTCCTGAGTCGTGAGCGTGGCCGTGGGCGCATCGAACACTTTCGCGCCGTCGCGCATGATGGTCACGTGCTGCGTGAGCGCGAACACCTCTTCCAGACGGTGCGTGATGAAAAGAATCGCCGCGCCGCGCTCGCGCAGCTTGCGCGCAATCGCGAAGAGCCGCTCCACTTCGGGCAGCGAAAGCGCCGCCGTGGGCTCGTCCATGACGAGAACGTTCGCGTGGAGCGAGAGCGCCTTGGCAATCTCGATCACCTGCTGGTCCGCGATGGAGAGGCCGCGCACGAGCCGCTCGGGTTTGAGCTCGACGCCGAGCGTCGCCAACAGGGCGGACACCTCGCGACGCATCGCGTCATGATCGATGCGGCCCAGCTTGTCCACGGGCTGGCGTCCCATGAAAATGTTCTCGGCAATCGAGAGGTCGAAGAACAAGGTGGGTTCCTGATAGATCACCGCGATACCCGCGTCGCGCGCCTGAGCGGGCGTGCCGAACTGGCGCTCGCGGCCGTCGATCAGCAGCTCGCCGCCATCGGGGCGATGCACGCCCGCGAGAATCTTCACGAGCGTCGACTTGCCCGCGCCGTTCTCGCCGAGCAGCGCGTGCACTTCGCCGGCCTCGAGCGCGAGCGTGCCGTCCACGAGCGCGCGCACCCGGCCGAACGACTTGCTCGCGCGCCGCAACTCGAGGCGCGGCACAGCGCCCGTCGAGGCATTCGCACTGTCATGCGCGTTCTCTTCCAGACTCACGCGTGTCTCCGTTTTGGTTGCGCGCGCAATCTTTCAAGGCGCGCGCCGTATCGCCAGATGCGACGCTAGATGCGATAGATGCGCTCCGCGTTGCCGCGAAAGAGCGCCTGGCGCTCGCTCTCGCTCGCGCCGCTCACGATTTGCGCATAGGCTTGCCACAGATCGGCATAGCTGCCGAACAACCGGTCTACTGGAAAATTCGATGCGAACATCGCGCGCGCGGCGCCGAACGCATCGATCGTTTCGAGCACATAGGGACGCAGACTCTCCACCGTCCACGCGTGATCGAACATCGCGAGGCCGCTGATCTTGACCGACACGTTCGGACACGCCGCGAGCGCGCGCAGGCCGTCGCGCCAGGCGCGCCAGCCCGCCACGCTATTGCGCTCGACGAACATGCCCGCGTGATTCACGATGAGCGGCACGCCGGGATGCTCGCGCGCGAGCGCCGCCGCTTCGTCCATCTGCGCGGGATAGAGCTGAAGGTCGAATGAAAGGCCGTGCTGTTCGAGCAGCGCGAAGCGCTTGCGCCACGTCGCATCGCGCAGGTAATGGCGGCCCACGTAGTCGTAAAGCGGGTTCGCATGCACATTGAGGATCTGGCGAATGCCGCGCGTGCGCTTGAATGCGGCATGTGCCGCGAGCGTCTCCGGCGCATTGGGCGCGCTCAGGTCGGCGGCGGCCACGATGGCGTTGGGCAAGCCCTCTCCCGCATCGGCGATCGATTCGAGCCAGCGCGTCTCTTCCACCGGATCGGCCGGATCGTGATTCGCTTCCACGTGCACCACCTTGAGCACCTGCACGCCGCCCGCTTCGCGCAGCAGATCGGCGGGCAGGTAGTTATGCTGGAGATCGCGCGCATCGCCCACGAACGACGTGCCCGGCTTCGCGAGCCACGGATAGTGATGCGTGCCGAGGTCCCAGAAGTGGACGTGCGGATCGACGACCTGCATGGCGTGCTCCTCAGGCTGAATCGTGGCTCGGATCATGGTGACGGGGTGTGGCCTTCAGGGCAGGCGAAAGACCGGCGCGAGCCACTCCGCCACGGGCATGTTCCCTTCGCGCTGGCTCCTGGCGTAATCCCTGGAAGCAACGCGCCGCTTCTCCATGATTTCACGGCGATTCGAACGACTATAATTCCGGCATCGATAGCCAACCAATCCGATGTTGGGATCGGGCGATACACAAACCGGATCGCAGAACCCATGCCCCATCAGACTGCCGCCGTCTCGCTCGTCAATCGCCTCAAGTTCAAGCACCTCGCCCTGCTCGTCGCGCTCGACGACGCGCGCAACGTCCACCAGGCCGCCGACGCCATCAACGTTGCCCAGCCGAGCGCGAGCCGCATGCTGAGCGACATCGAAGAAGCCTTCGGCTTTCGCCTCTTCGAGCGCAACGCGCGCGGCATGCAGCCCACGGCGCTCGGCGTGGTCACGCTCGCCTACGCGCGGCGCGCGCTCTCGGACCTCACGCGCTTCGCCGCCGACCTCGACGTGAAACGGCGCGGCGGTCACGGTCAGCTCAACGTGGGCGCCATCATGGGCGCCGCACCCGATCTGCTCGCGCATGCCGTGGCCACGCTCAAGGCCGCGCGGCCGCTCCTGCACGTACGCATCCTCGGCGAAACCAGCGACCAGGTGGTGCAGTTGCTGCATCGCCGCGAAGTCGATCTCGCGCTCGGCCGCCTCACCACGCCGCTGCAGCACAACGACTTCGATTTCGAACCGCTCGCGCGCGAGACGCTCGTGCTCGTGGTGCGCGCACGCCATCCGCTCGCGCGCCGCGAGCACATCGCGCTCGCCGAGCTGATGGACTGGCCGTGGCTCGCGCAACCCATCACGAGCCCCGCACGCGAGCTGTTCGAAGGCGAACTCGCGCGCGCCGGGCTCGCCACGCCCATGAACCTCACCGAATCGGCGTCCATCTTCGCCACGCTGCAACTGCTCGAAAGCTTCGACGCCGTGGCCATGCTGCCCGAGTCCGTCGTGCGCGACCACGTGCGCGGCAAGCTGCTCACCGTGCTGCCGCTCGAAATCGGCAAGAGCCTGCCCGGCTTCGGCATTCTCACGCGCAAGGACGAGGCGCTCGCCGAGCCCGCCGAGCACTTCGTGGGCCTGCTGCGCCGCTTCTCGCAGCCCTTCAACGCGAACGACGCCGTGCACGACATCGCGCTCGCCCCTCATTCGTGACTACTGAAGATTGACGAACAGGCCGCCGTCCACCAGCAGGGCGGCGCCCGTCACATAGCGCGCGCGCTCCGAGGCGAGAAACACCACGCATTCGGCCACGTCTTCCGGCGCGCCCAAACGCCCCAGCGGAATGCGCTTTTCCATGGACTCGCGCTTGGCGACGTCGGCGAGATCCTCGGCGTTCAGATCGGTGGCGATGGTGCCCGGCATCACCGAATTGCAGCGAATGCCATAAGGCCCGAGCGCGATCGCGCACGACTGCATGAGCGAATGCACGCCCGCCTTGGTGGGCGTGTAATGCGTCTGCATCCCGCCGCCCACCAGCGCGCTGATCGAACTCGTCGCGACGATCGCGCCGCCCGTGCCCTGCTCCTTCATCTGGCGCGCCACCGCCTGCGTCACATAGAACGCGCCATTCAGATTCACGCCGATGGTGCGCTCCAGCACGGCGGGCGGCATGTCGAGAAACGCGTGGAACGGGCAAATGCCCGCGTTGCTCGCGAGCACGTCCACGCGGCCGAACTGCTCGACGGTCTGACGCACGAGGTCCACGCCCGTTTGCGGCGCGGCCACGTTGCCTTCCACCGCGATGGCGCGACGGCCGAGCCGCGCGACCTCGTCGAGCACCTCCTCGATGGCCGCGCGGCGGCCATACGAAGCGTCGTTGTCGCCCCAGTAATTGATCGCGACGTCGGCCCCTTCGCGCGCGCTCGCGAGCGCAATGGCGCGCCCGATGCCGCGCGATCCGCCGGTGACGATCACCACCTTGTCCTTGAGCAGCACGATGCTTTCCTCCTGAACGATGTCGCCGTTATCGCCGCGTATTTGAACCTCAATGAGAATACGGCCGCGCGAGCTTGCAATCGGGATTCAGGCGTACGCCGAAGCCCGGCGTGTCCGGCACCTTCAGACGCCCCTGCACGGGCACGGGCTCGTCTAGCAAAAGCGGCGTGAACATCGGCACCACCCGGTCGGCCTTCGGCGCCATCATCAGGAATTCGGCGAACGGCGAGTTGTGGCGCGTCACCACGAAGTGATAGCTGTACACCGAAGAGCCGTGCGGCACGACCATCACGTTGTGAGCATCGGCAAGCGCGGAAATCTTGATGAGCTCCGTCATGCCGCCGCACCAGTTCACGTCGGGCTGGATCAAGTCGCAACAGCCCATTTCGAGCAGCATGCGAAAGCCCCAGCGCGTGGCCTCGTGCTCGCCCGTCGAAACCAGCATGCCGCGCGGCACGTTGCGGCGCAGTTCGGCATAGCCCCAATAATCGTCGGGCGGCAGGCACTCTTCGATCCACTTGAGACCATATTCCTGCGCGGCCCCGGCAAGACGCGTGGCGTAGCGCACGTCCAGACTCATCCAGCAGTCGTACATGAGCCAGAAGTCGTCGCCCACGCGCCCGCGCATGGTGGCGAGCAGTTCGATATTCTTTCTCAAGCCCTCCTCACCTTCCGCAGGGCCGTGCAGCAGCGGCAGCTTGCCGCCGATAAAGCCCATCTCCTTCGCGAGATCGGGACGCGCGCCGGTCGCGTAGAACACCAGCTCGTCGCGCACGGGGCCGCCCAGCAGTTGATAGACGGGCTCTTCGCGCAGCTTGCCGAGCAGGTCCCAGAGCGCGAGATCCACGCCCGAAATGGTGTTGAGCACCACCCCCTTGCGGCCATAGTAGAGCGTCGCGTAGTACATCTGATCCCAGATCTTCTCGAGATCGGTCACGCGCTGCCCTTCGAGAAAACGCGCGAGATGCCGCTCGACGATGAACGCGCCAATCTCGCCGCCCGTCGTGACGGCGAAACCCACCGTGCCGTCGCTCGCTTCCACTTCGACCACGAGCGTGCCCAGCACGTCGATGCCGAACGAGCGCCGGCTCTGGCGATACTCGGGATAGCGCGCCATGGGCGTGGCGATGTGATCGTCGATCCAGTGCCCATCGGCCTGATCGTGGTAGTCCGCGCCGCCGCCGCGCACCGTGAATGCGCGCACCTGCTTGATGGTTGGCATGGCCATGTTGAGGTCGCTCCTGGAATCCGGGTCCGGCGGTGCGCCCGCCGCGCTCCGTAACGGCATGCGCCCCGTGGGGCGCGTGGCTTTGCAGCGGCTCAGTATGTCGCGCGTCCGCCCGAGAGATCGAACACCGAGCCGGTGCTGAAGGCGCAGTCCCCGGACGAGAGCCACACGATCATGGCTGCGGCCTCTTCGGGCATCAGGAAGCGGTTCATCGGGATCTTCGAAAGCATGTAGTCGATGTGCTGCTGCGACATCGAATCGAAGATCTCGGTCTTCGCAGCCGCAGGCGTGACCGCATTCACGAGCACGCCCTTCGTAGCCAGCTCCTTGCCGAGCGACTTCGTGAGACCGATCAGCCCCGCCTTCGATGCGCTGTAGTGCGAAGCATTGGGATTGCCTTCCTTGCCCGCCACCGAAGCAATGTTGACGATGCGCCCGTAGCCCTGCTCGATCATGCGCGGCACGACCGCGCGGCAGGTCAGATAGCAGCCGATCAGATTCACTTCGATCACGCGCCGCCACATGTCCACGGGCAGCTCCCACGTGAGGCCGTTGCCGCCCGTGATGCCCGCGCTGTTCACGAGCGCATGAATCGCGCCGTGCGTCTGGACGGTGCGCTGCGCGGCGGCTTCAACGGACGCTTCGTCGGTGAGCTCGACGGTGAGGGTCGAGACGCTGCCGAGTTCGGCAAGCTCGGCGCGCGAGCGTTCGAGGCGTTCGGCGTCGATATCCCACAAGGCGACCGCGGCGCCCGAGCGCAGCGCGCGCTGCGCCACCGCGTAGCCCAGGCCGCGCGCGCCGCCCGTCACCACCATGACGCGATTGTTCAGATCGAGCTGGTTCATTGCGAGCGCCCCTCGCGAACCCACGCGCTCGAGTTTTCAATATCCTTACCATCCCAGCAGACCAGCTTCATGCGGCGTCTCCCGATATTGGACTTGAGCATTGCTCAAGCAATATAGACACGCCGCAATAGCCGAACAATCCGATTGCCGCATGGGGCGATAGCAAAAGCGCATCGGCGCATCGATATGCGCGGCAGGCGAATCCCCCGAACAAAAAAGGCAGCAGCCCTTGCGGGCCGCTGCCTTTCTCATCGATTGCACGCGAATCTCACGCGCGCGGCCGGCTCGATCAATCGCGATTGGCCTGCAGCACCGTCAACGCCGTCATGTTGATGATGCGTCGCACCGTCGAGCTCGAGGTGAGCACGTTCACCGGCGCATTCACGCCGAGCAGGAACGGCCCCACCGCCACATTGCTGCCCGCGCCGGTCTTGAGCAGGTTGTACGCGATGTTCCCCGAGTCCACGTTCGGGCATACCAGCAGGTTCGCCGCGCCCTTGAGCTTCGAATGCGGGAGGATACGCAGGCGCAGGGCCTCGTCGAGCGCGCAGTCGCCGTGCATTTCGCCGTCGATCTCCAGATCGGGGCTCTGCTCGGTCACGAGCTTGAGCACTTCGCGCATCTTCGTGCCCGAAGCCGAGCTGCCCGAGCCGAAGTTCGAGCGCGAAAGCAGCGCCACCTTCGGTTGCAGATTGAGCCATTCCATCTGGCGCGCCGCCGCCAGCGTGAATTCGGCGATCTGCTCGGCGTTCGGATTGTCGTTGACGTGCGTATCCACGATGGCGACCGTGCGCTTGTCGAGCAGCAGAATGTTCATCGCCGCATAGGTCTTCGCGCCGCGACGCATGCCGATCACTTCGTCGACGAAGCGCAGGTGATCGTGATACGCGCCCACCGTGCCGCACACCATGCCGTCCGCATCGCCCAGGCGCACCATCATCGCGCCGATCAGCGTGAGGCGGCGGCGCATTTCCACACGGGCCATTTCCTTCGAAATGCCGTCGCGGCAACGCAGTTCCCAATAAGTGGTCCAGTACTGGTGGAAACGTTCGTCGTACTCAGGATTCGTGACTTCGACGTCTTCGCCCAGCTTCAGGCGCAGGCCGAACTTCTCGATGCGCGCCAGCAGCACCTCGGGGCGGCCGATCAGGATCGGGCGCGCAAGCTTTTCGTCGACGATCACCTGCACCGCACGCAGCACGCGCTCTTCCTCGCCTTCGGCGAACACGATGCGCGCCTTCGCGCCGTCACGCACGAACTGCCTGGCCGCCGCGAAGATCGGCTTCATGAACGCGCCCGAATGGTAGACGAACTGCTGCAGCTCGTTCGTGTAGGCCGCGAAGTCGTCGATCGGACGCGTCGCCACGCCGTCTTCCATCGCGGCCTTCGCCACCGCCGGCGCGATACGCACGATGAGACGCGAGTCGAAGGGCTTCGGAATCAGGTACTTCGGGCCGAAGCGCAGATCGTAGGCGCCATAGGCGGCCGCCACGGAATCATTGGGCTCTTCTTCGGCGAGCTTCGCGATCGCGTGTACCGCCGCGATCTCCATGTTGCGCGTGATGGTCGTTGCGCCCACATCGAGTGCGCCGCGGAAAATGTACGGGAAGCACAGCACGTTGTTGACCTGGTTCGGGAAGTCCGAACGGCCGGTGGCGAGCACCGCGTCCGGGCGCGCTTCGAGCGCGACCTCGGGGAAGATTTCCGGCGTGGGATTGGCGAGCGCGAGAATGAACGGCTTGTCCGCCATCTTCTTGACCATTTCCGGCTTGAGGACGCCGCCCGCCGACAGGCCGAGGAACACATCGGCGCCTTCGATCACTTCGGAAAGCGAACGCGCGGACGTATCCTGCGCGAAGCGCTCCTTGTCCGGGTCCATCAGCGTCGTGCGGCCCTCGTAGACCACGCCGTCGATATCGGTCACCCAGATGTTCTTGAGCGGCAGGCCCAGATCCACCATCAGGTCCAGACATGCGAGCGCTGCCGCGCCCGCGCCCGAGGTCACGACCTTGACCTTCGAAATATCCTTGCCCACCACTTTCAGGCCATTCAGGAAAGCGGCCGAAACGGTGATGGCGGTGCCGTGCTGATCGTCGTGGAAAACGGGAATCTTCATACGATCGCGCAGCTTGCGCTCGACCGTGAAGCAGTCCGGCGCCTTGATGTCTTCCAGATTGATGCCGCCGAACGTGGCTTCGAGGCTCGCGATGATGTCCACGAGCTTGTCGGGATCGCTTTCGGTGACTTCGATGTCGAACACGTCGATGCCCGCGAACTTCTTGAACAGCACCGCCTTGCCTTCCATGACCGGCTTGGAAGCGAGCGCACCGATATTGCCGAGACCCAGCACGGCCGAGCCGTTCGTGATCACGCCCACCAGATTGCCGCGGCTCGTGTAGCGGAACGAGTTCTGCGGATCGGTGACGATCTCCTCGCAGGCCACGGCCACGCCCGGCGTATAGGCGAGCGCGAGGTCGCGCTGGGTGACGAGCGGCTTGCTCGCCGTGACCGAGATCTTGCCCGGCGTGGGAAACTGGTGATATTCGAGGGCGGCCTGACGTTCGGTCTTGTTCATGTTCCTCACTCCGGATAGGGTGCCGGACGCCCTGGCGGCGCGCCGGTGGTGTTCGAATGAGGTTGATTCTAGAGAGCCGTCATAACGACCCCATTTTGATTTAGTATGGGGCCATTATGTTTTCCTGATGCCCCCCCAGGGGGCTTGCGGATCGTGTCATTCAGTACCGACGAAGTAACGAGGCGCCTGAACACGCGCCTGAAAATGCGCCATCTGGTGCTGCTCCTGCAGATCCGCCAGCACGGCTCGCTCACGCGGGTGGCCGAGCACATGGCCACCAGCCAGCCAGCCGTGACCAACGCGCTGGCCGAGATGGAGAGCATGTTCGGTGCGCCGCTCTTCGACCGCTCGCCGCGCGGCATGACGCCCACGGCGCTCGGCAATGTCGTGCTGGCCCGCGCGCAGGCCATGTTGCACGACCTCGACCATCTCGCACGCGACATCGAAGCAGTGCATGCCGGGCACGCCACGCGGCTGCACGTGGGCGTGATTCCGTTCATTTCGGGGCGCACGCTGGCCGCCGCCATCCGGCTCGCCCAGTCGCGCCTGCCGCAGCGCGTGACCATGACGATCCACGAAGGCACGAGCGATGCGCTGCTGCCGCGCCTGCGCGATCACACGCTCGACCTCGTGATCGGGCGCGCCTCTTCGGCCGTCGACGTGAGCCAGGTGCGCTTCGACGTGCTGTATCAGCAAACGCCGCGTTTGATCGCGAGCCGGCGCCTTGCCGCGCGGCTCGGGCGCAGCAAGGCGAACTGGCCGAAGCTCGCGGAGCTCGACTGGATTCTGGGCGCGCCGAATACGCCCATTCGCGAGCAGATTTCAGATCTGTTCCTGCATGCGGGCACGGTGCCGCCGGTGCCCATCATGGAGAGCTATACGTCGCGGCTGATCGGCGAAATGATCGCGGCGAACGAAAACGCCGTGTCGATCGTGCCGGCCGATATCGCCGAAGAGCTCGTGCATATCGCGGGCGTGGCGATCGTGCCGTATACGTTCGACTGGACGCTGCCGCCCATCGCGCTCTTCACGCGCGCGGGCGTGCAGCGCGAAGTGGATACCGTGTTCGGACAGGCGCTGCGCGAGCTTTATCAGGAGGCCGAGGCGGCGCGGCGATGAGGGGCGCGCTCCCCAGCGCGAGCCTTCTTGAGACCGAGCCGGGCCGCCCGCACGGCGCCGGACGGCTGCGCGATCAGTGGCACGACGATCGCGAACGTAATCACGCTCAGGAACTGCGTGCGATTTCGGCCGCCGCGTTTCTCATGCGAAACACGTCGAATCCGGATCCTTTCCGATGCGAAACACGCCGCTTCGGCCTGCGCCGCAAGCGGCAAGGGATAACCCAAACTCGCGCCGCGCTCAGTCTGGGCCGCCATGCGCGCGATCTAGGGGTTTACACGTAAGCATATTGTCAGAATATTATCGATATGCCGATAATACTGTCATGGATGTGAAAACCGCAGTGCGCGTCTTCGACGTGATCAACCTCTTTGCCGAAGTCCGGCAACCCATGATCTACAGCGAGATCGCGCGTCGAACCGAGATCCCCCTGTCGAGTTGTCATGCGCTGTTGCAGACGATGGTGGCCAAAGGCTACCTCTACGCGCCGGGCGTGAAGGCGGGCTATTACCCCACGCAGCGTCTTTTGCACGTGGCGCGCGACATCTGCAGCGAAGACCCGCTGACGCTGATGTTCCAGCCGCTGCTGGCCGCCTTGCGCGACACCACCGGCGAAACGGCCGCGCTGGCCACGCTCGCGGGCAACCGCGTCGTTTATCTGGACGTCATGGAGTCGCGCCAGAAGATCCGCTACAGCGACGAGCCGGGTGGCTTCATGTCGGTCACGAGCGCGGCCGGCAAGGCCTTGCTGGGCGCGCTCGCGCCCGCGCCGCGACGCAAGCTGCTCGACAGTTGCGAGCCGTTGACGGTGGCGCCCGGCGGCTCGTTCGTTGATCGCGCAACGTTCGAGCGCGAGATCGAACAGGGCGTGATAGGCGGCTGGCATCGCTCGACGGGCGAAAGCGTCGAAGACGTGGCCGGCCTCGCGTGCGGCTTTCTGATTCACGGCGAAGCGTTCGCGCTCGTGATCGGCGCGCCCAAGGCACGGCTGCTGAGCAACGAACCGCGCGCCGTGGAGGCGCTGCTCGAAGTGTTCGCGCAAATCCCGCCGTCGCTGCTCGCCGCCTGAGCGCGCGCGGCGCAATCGCGGATAACGGCGCCGATAACAACGCCGATAACCGCGCGGGAAACCGCGCCAATCGGCACGGCAAGGATCTGGAGGAACGGAACATGCGTTGGAAGAACCGGCCGGAAGGCTCGAACTGGGGCGAATTCGGCCCCGACGATCAGTTGGGCCGCCCCAACCTCATCGGCGCCGAGCAGGTGCTCAAGGGCGCGCGCGAAATTCGTGCGGGGCTCACCTTCACGCTTTCGCTGCCGCTCGACTTTCCAGGCGAGAGCAAGCTCAATGTGCGCCGCCATCCGCCCGTGCTGCGCCCGACCTTCCGCGACGGCCTGCCGTACGTGAACTTCCCGTTCGCGCGCAACGCGCCCCATGCCACCGATGTGGTGAGCGACGACCAGGTGCTGCTCTCGCTCCAGTATTCGACGCAATGGGATTCGCTCGCGCACGTGGGCGCGCGCTTCGACGCCGACGGTGACGGCATGGCCGAAAGCGTCTATTACAACGGCTATCGCGCGAACCAGGACATCGTCGGCCCGATGGAATACCGCGCGGAAAACGGCTTCGCGCCGCACGCCTGCGGCGGCGAGCACAGCCATGCCGATGTGCTCGGCATCGAGAACCTCGCGGTAAAGGGCATGCAGGGCCGCGGCGTACTGATCGATCTGGCCGCGCATTTCGGGCGCGAATTTCGCACGGTCGGCTATGACGACCTCATGCGCGCGATGCAGGCCGACCGCGTCGAAGTCGAGCGCGGCGACATGCTCGTGCTGCGCACGGGCTTTGCCGAAATGGTGCTGGAGATGAACCGCCAGCCCGACGAAGCCGTGCTCGCGAGCCATTGCAGCGCGCTCGACGGCCGCGACGAACGCCTGCTGCAGTGGATCACCGACTCGGGCATTGCCGCGCTCGCCGCGGACAACTACGCAGTCGAACGCTATCCGGCGCGCGAGAGCGCCACGCCGGGCGAGCACCCGCTCATGCCGCTGCACCACCACTGCCTCTTCAAGCTGGGCCTGCCGCTTGGCGAGCTCTGGTATTTGCGCGATCTCGCCGCATGGCTGCGCGAGCATGGGCGTTCGCGCTTCATGCTCACCGCGCCGCCGCTGCGGTTGCCGGGCGCGATGGGCTCGCCCGTCACGCCGGTCGCGACCGTTTGAACTTCGTCAGCATTCCTTGGCTTTTCGAACAACCTCGACCCGCATCTCCGACATGGCTAAAGAACGAGTCTTGATCACCGGCGGCGCCGCCGGCATTGGCGCCGCGTGCGCCGCCCGCTGCGAGGCAGACGGCTACGAAGCGGTCGTGATCGACCGCGTGGGCAACGGCATCATTGCCGACCTCTCCGATACGCAAGCCACCGCGGCCGCGCTCGCGCAAGCACTCGCAGGCGGCCCGATCACGCGTCTCGTCAACAACGTGGGCATCGTGGTGCCGGCCGACGCCGAACACCAGACGCTCGAAGAACTCGAACGCGCGTGGGCGCTCAACGTGCGCTGCGCGCAGCAGTGCATGCAGGCGCTGCTGCCGGGCATGAAGGCCGCGGGCTTCGGGCGCATCGTCAATATGTCGTCGCGCGCTGCGCTCGGCAAGGAACTGCGTACCGCGTACTCGGCCACCAAGGCGGCGCTCATCGGCATGACGCGCGTCTGGGCGCTGGAGCTCGGCGCGTTCGGCGTGACCGCGAACGCCATCGGCCCGGGCCCCATCCGCACCGAGCTGTTCGAGCGCGCCAATCCGCCCGGCGCGCCGCGCACCCAGGCCATCATCGACGCGGTGCCGGTCAAGCGCGTGGGCACGCCCGACGACGTCGCGCACGCAGCCTCGTATCTGCTCGACGCACGCAGCGGCTTTGTCACGGGCCAGGTGCTGTACGTGTGCGGCGGCATGACGGTTGGCGTGGCGGGAGTCTGACGATGGAGCCGATCGATTGCCCCGAAGCGCATGGCGCACACGCGGCACAGCATGCGCAGCCCATGCAGCCCATGCAGCCCGTGCAGCCCACACAGCGGCACGACAGCCGGCGCGCGGGCATCGTCGGCGCGGGCAGTATCGGCGTGGCGTTCGCCATCGTGTTCGCGCGCGCTAGCTGGCGCGTGCGGCTCTTCGACCCCGACGCAGCACGGCGCACGGCGGCGCCCGCCGAAATCGCGGCGCGCCTCGAAGACCTCGCGCGTTTCGCGCTGATCGACGAAAGCGCGGCGCAGATCGCCGCGCGCGTGGAGATAGTCGATTCGCTCGAGGCCGCGGCCGCCGGCGCCGATCTCGTGCAAGAGTGCGCGCCCGAGCGCGTCGAGCTCAAGCGCGCGCTCTTCGCGCAACTCGATCGCGCCGCGCCGCCGCATACGATTCTCGCGAGCGCGTCGTCGTTTCTCGCGGCGTCGAAATTCGTCGACGAAACCTGGCCAGGCCACGCGCGCTGTCTCGTAGCGCACCCAGGCAATCCGCCCTATCTCGTGCCCGTGGTCGAGATCGTGCCCGCGCCGTTCACCGCCCCCGCCGCCACCACGCGCGCCATCGCGCTTTACGGCGAAGCAGGCCTGCTGCCGGTGCGCGTGAAGAAGGAAGTGGCCGGCTTCATCTTCAACCGGCTGCAAGGCGCGGTGCTGCGCGAAGCGTATTGCCTCGTGCGCGACGGCGTGGCCTCGGTCGACGATATCGACACCGTGATGCGCGAAGGACTCGCGCCGCGCTGGTCGGTGATCGGCCCGTTCGAGACCGTCGACCTGAACACGCGCGGCGGCATTGCCTCGCATGCGCAGAAGATGGGACCGTCCTACGAACAGATGGGCGCCGAGCGCGGCCAGCACGATCCGTGGACGCCCGCACTCGTAGCGCAAGTGGGGGCCGCGCGGCGCGCGGCGCTGCCGCTCGATCGATGGGACGCCCGCGTGAGCTGGCGCGACCGCCAGCTCATGCGGCTCGCGAAGCACCGCAAAGCGCTCCCGCCTGCAGAAGATTGAAGCGCACGCTCGCACGAGCGCGACGTCACCGCGAAAGAGACCCAAAACTATTACGACTGGAAAGAGACGCACCCATGCAAAGAATCACTGCCTTCTTCACCGAGCTGATGCGCCGGTACCTGCCCGATCCCTTCGTCTTCGCGATCGGCCTCACGCTGCTCACGATGGTCCTGGCCGTGGCCGTGCAAGGCCAGCCCATCACCGCGCTCACCACGAGCTGGGGCAAGGGCTTCTGGGCGCTGCTCGCCTTCACGACGCAAATGGCCGTGATTCTCGCCATGGGCTACGTGCTCGCCACCGCCCCGCTCACCGACCGCCTGCTCGACCGCCTCGTCGCGCACGTGGACTCGCCGCGCATGGCCATCATCGCGGCCACGCTGGTGGGCGGCATCGGTAGCTGGCTCAACTGGGGCTTTGGCCTCGTGGTGGGCGGCATCGTCGCGCGCAAGCTCGCGCTGCGCGTGAAGGGCGTGCACTACCCGCTCATCATCGCGTCGGCGTACAGCGGCTTCACGCTCTATGGGCTGGGCCTGTCCGCCAGCATTCCCGTGCTGATCTCGACGAAGGGCCATCCGCTCGAAGCGCAGATGGGCGTCATTCCGCTCTCCGAAACGATTTTCTCGCCGACCATGCTCATCACGAGCCTCGTGACCATCGTCACGCTGCCGCTCCTGAACGCATGGCTGCATCCCAAAGCGGGCCAACCCGTGAAGGAGATCGACCGCGCGCTCGACGCGGCGCCCAGGGCAGCCGCCCCCCTTCTCGACACGGACGAACACGGCACGCTCGCCCATCGCCTGAACAATAGCCGCCTGCTGAGCTATGTGATCGGCGCGATCGGCATGGGCTACGTGGCGCTGCACTTCGTTCAGGGCGGCTCGATCGACCTGAACCTCATCAACTTCTTCATTCTGTTTCTTGGCATCCTGCTGCTCGGCACGCCGATCCGCTACGTCGAGAAACTCAACGAAGGCATTCGCACGATCAGCGGCATCATCCTCCAGTATCCGTTCTATGCGGGCATCATGGCGATCATGGCGTCCTCGGGGCTCGTCGATACGTTCTCTTCGGCCTTCGTCAAGATTGCCACGCCCGGCACGCTGCCGTTCTGGGGCTTGATCAGCTCGTTCGTCATCAACTTCTTCGCGCCCTCGGGAGGCGGGCACTGGGTCATCCAGGGCCCCTTCATGATCGAGGCGGCAAAGACGCTTGGCGCTTCGGTGGGCCATACCTCCGTGGCCGTGATGCTCGGCAACGCATGGAACGATCTCGTGCAGCCGTTCTGGATCCTCCCCGCGCTCGCGCTCTCTCGGCTCAAACTCAAGGACATCATGGGCTATACGGTCATCATGATGTTCTGGATCGGCATCGTCTATTCGGTGGCGATTCTCGTCTGGGGTTGATCCGCCCGGGGTCGACCAACTTCCACGCAATCTACAGGAGACCGAACTTGCTCTATCTCGTACACATGCAGGTGCAGATTCCGCACGGCACCGACGCGGCTTACGCCGACGCCCTGAAAGCCGAAGAAAAAGCGTTTTCGCAGAAACTCCAGCGCGAAGGCAAGTGGCGTCATTTGTGGCGCGTCGCGGGCGAGTACGCGAATTACAGTGTTTTCGACGTGGCATCGAACGACGAACTCCACACGCTGCTTTCCGCGCTGCCGCTGTTTCCGTTCATGAAGATCGCGGTGACGCCACTCGCCCAGCATCCTTCGGCGATCGCGCCGAATTGAATGGAGCGCGCCCGGTGCCATTTCTCATCGAAACCTTCGACAAGCCGGATCACGCCCACGTGCGCGCGCAAGAGCGCGCCGCGCACCTGGCCTTCCTCGCCAGGCACGAGCCGCTGCTGCTCGCCTGCGGCGCCAAGCTCAACGACGACGGCTCGACGGCCGGCGGCGGCATTTATATCGTCGACCTGGACACGCGCGAAGCGGCCGAGCGCTTCATCGCCGACGACCCGTTCTCGCTCGCCGGGCTCTTCGAGCGCGTGAGCATCGTCCGCTGGCGCAAGGCCTACGTGGACGGCGCGTGCTATCTCTGAGCGCGCGGGATGCGGCGCGGGCAGTTTTTTTAGGGCGTTTTTTAAGGCGCGTTCACGCCGCTTGCCGCCTCGGACGGAATAAGCCGCGCCGGCGCGTTGGCGAACACGCTTGCTATCTCGTGAATAGACGCCTGACGCTTCGAAACACCTTGTTCAGCAAGCGTTGGCAAATCGGTTTTCGGTGATGCAACGATTGCACCACCGACAAAATCGCGCCCATGCATATGCACACGGACACCTTCAGCCTTCGCCTGTTTCAGCTCAAGGTAGCAGGTGAGCGCGAACCCGGAACGAGGTGCGAATCACGTCCAGGCGCATTGATACGTTCCACACACATGCCAAGGAACGCGTCGAGCAACCGGACCGGGCGGGGATGGTTGATGGTGAGTCGCGGCATGATTTCGCTCTTGCTGATGCGCCGCGTAGCTTCCGTGGCGTAGCCCTGCCAGTCTTTCGCGCACCACACGCCAGTTTCGGGGCAGACTTCGTCGGCGCGTACCACCGTGCCCAGCGGAACGCGATTGCCCTGGGCATTTTTCTGTTTGAGAGGTAAGCCTGTGGCGGGGTCGAGGCCCTTCTCGCGCGCAAGACGTTCGACCTGCTTCTCGTCGGGCTTCTGCGGTGGCTTCGCGGCGTCCTGTTCCCTCTGCCACTGGAACGTGCCGTCCCAGGCGGGCAGGTCAACGGGCGGCAGCGGCACGATTTGGTCGATGTCGGGCACCTTGGGATTGAGGCCGTCGTGATCGTCGAGAAACTTCCAGATCATGCCGTACCGGCGCGAGCGTTCAGGGTCTTTGGATAAGCCAATGTAGTAGAGCTTGTCCGATGGGACCGTATCAAATCCGTATTGCAATGCATAAGCAGATAGCATGTCACCTGCGGCCACACATTTCTGAAAGGCATGAAGAGCTTCGGGATAGAGTTTGTCCGTTGCCAGGTCGATACCCAGTTCATTAGCTGCATCGCGATTACCCTGATCGACGGCACACAGCCGCATCTGACGTGCGATTTCGGGAGCCCGGTCTTTAGGCTCCAGCAATTTTCCAACGTAGGCGTGTGCCTCGGGACTCCCCATATGCGAGTCCACCATCGTCCAACCGCTCGTGATCGCGTGGCCCGCACGCGCACCGCGCACCCGGGCTTGCGAACGGCTTTCGGCGTGTGTGCGCGACGGCGTCACTCAGGCCATGCGCGAACGCGCGGGCCGCCAAGCCGCGCTTTTCCCGCTTCCTCATCAGGTGACCCGCAGCCCGCACATCTGAATGTCTCATGTCAGAAAACTAAAACAAGTTTCATTTTTTGAGCCATTTTCGACATGGACGTGTCATTGCGCGTCCTTAAATTCTCGATTCCCGCGACATAACCGGAAACACGGCGCATTTTGGACTACTCACCACATGCTCGTCCCTGCGCACGATGATCCCCTTTTCTTTCACGGAATCGAAATGAAAAAAGCGTTGTTGAATACTCTCGCGCTCGCCACCGTGGCAGCGTCGTCGCTGGCACACGCGCAAAGCAGCGTCACGCTGTACGGCACCGTCGACGCCGGGCTCGACTACATCAGCAACCAGAAGTCGGCGGCGGGTCACGGCACCTCGTGGGGCGTGCAGTCGGGCAACGTCAGCACGAGCCGCTGGGGCCTGCGTGGATCAGAAGATCTGGGCGGCGGACTCAAGGCGATCTTCCAGCTCGAAAACGGCTTCTCGGCCGTGAACGGCAAAGGTTCGAACGGCGGCTACCTGTTCGGCCGGCAAGCATGGGTGGGACTCGCGAGCGACCAGTACGGCGCGCTCACGCTCGGCCGCCAGTACGACGCGCTCGTGGACATGATCGCGCCCATGTCGGCCACGGGCTCGGGCTTTGGCGGCAACATCGCCGATCATCCGTTCGACAACGACAACCTCAACAACGACGTCCGCATGAACAACGCCGTGAAGTTCCGCAGCGCGACCTATGCGGGCTTCCAGGCCGAGGCGGCCTACGCGTTCAGCGACCTGGGCGGCGGCTTCTCGAACAATAACGCCTATACGTTCGGCGCGTCGTGGAACGGCGGCCCGATCAACCTTGCCGTGGCCTACTTCCAGGGCAACGAGCCGGGCACGACCACGGGCGGCGCGCTCTCCGCCGGCAGCGGCACCGACAACGACCCGATGTTCGTCTCCGCGCGCACGCGCACACTAGGCGCGGGCGGCAGCTACACGATCGGCGCGGCGAAGGTGGGCCTCGTGTTCACGCGCACGATGATCGCCTCGCCCTCGCAGATCATGCAGGGTGGTTCGCTCAATGCGTTCAACGCCGATTACCTCACGTTCAATAACTATGAGGTGAACGGCCGTTACCAGCTCACGCCGCAATTCAGTCTGGGCGGCTCGTATGTCTATACCGATGGGTCGTTGAGCCGTGCGGCCGGCAATGCGTCGCCGCACTGGAACCAGTTCATGCTGCAAGCCGATTACGCGCTCAGCCACCGCACCGACCTGTATCTCGAAGGCGTCTATCAGCGCGTCTCGGGCGCCAACGGCATCGCGGTGCTGGGCAATGCGTCGATCTATAATCTCGCGGCTTCGTCGAGCAACACGCAGGCCGTGGTCGCGGCAGGCATGCGCGTGAAGTTCTGACGCGGCGGGCCGGGATCGTTCCACGGCTTCTAAAACTCGCTAGCGCGCGCGGCGGCGCGCCCGGTCAGATGCCCTGCCGCCGCCGCACGCATTCGCATGGCCCTGCTCCGGCGTGGAGCATGCTGGCGCCTGGCAGTACCATGTCCTTTGGCGGCCCACCGAGGCGCGCCAAAAGACGCCAAGGCCCGCTCATGCCACTCCACCCGAATGCGTCGGCGCGCACGGTTCTGTTCGGCGCGTTCGATCGCCACAATTTCGGCGACATGCTGTTTCCGCATGTGCTGGAGCGCATGCTCGCGCCGCGCGCCGTGTGCCATGCCGGGCTCGCCACGCGCGATCTGCGCGCCTGCGGCGGCCACGCCGTGCGGGCGTTCGGCGCGCTTGCCGCTTCTGCCCACGATGCTCCGTTGAATGTCATCCACGTGGGCGGCGAGTTGCTGACCTGCGATGCATGGGAAGCCGCGGTCATGCTCGCAGCGCCTCGCCGCGTGCCAGCGCTGATCGCGCAGGAAAAAGCATGGAAAGAGAGTCCGTTGGCGTGGGCGCAAGCACACACAGGTCTTGCGGCGCGGGCGCCTTACGTGCTGTCCAAGGCAGCGCAGCCGTGGATCGAATCGCTCCTGTTCCACGCGGTGGGCGGCACGGATCTGGATCGGCGCGACCCTCCGTTCCGTGAAGAAGTATTCGATAAACTCAGGAATGCAGATCATCTGAGCGTGCGCGACCGGCGAACTCAAGCTCAACTACGCGCGCAAAACATCGACGCTCAACTGATACCCGACCCCGCCGTGATGGTGGCAGAGTTATTCGGCGCGCGGATTCGAACCCGCGCCACGGAAGTCGCCATGCAAGCCGTACTTCGCGCTTTTCCGCGGGGCTACGCGGCAATCCAGTTCGACGCAAGCTTCGGCGACGATGCCACGCTGGACGTGCTCGCGCGTGAAATAGCCCGAGCCGCGCGGGCGCACGGATACGGCATCGTGCTGTTTCGCGCGGGGGCCGCGCCATGGCACGACGATCTCGACGCCTACCGCCGCCTTCGCACGCGCATCATGGGCACGCCCATCAAGGTGTTCGCTTCGCTCGATCTTTGGGATATTTGCGCGCTGATCGCGCATAGCCGCATTTTTTGCGGCAGCAGCTTGCACGGCAGAATCGTCGCGATGGCGTTCGCACGGCCTCGCGTCACTATCGTTCACGCGCAGGAAGCCATGCAGCCGTCCAGGCAGGCCGCTTTCGCCGCGACGTGGGAACCTGCGCAAATCGCCGCAACGGCGAACGTGCACGAGATTGCAGAGGCGATAGACGCTGCGCTGAGTGCCGACACGGCGTTATTGCGGCACACGGCAGACGATCTTGCGCGCCGCTACCGCGTGGCGTTCGAGCCGCTCCATGCATACGCCAGATAATTCGTATATCCAACGAATCGAACGCGTCAAACAAGCGCCCGAAACGCAACCGGCCCGCCGGCGAAATGCGCCTCGTGAGCGTATTTCGCACGGCGGGCCAGCCATGTCTGGGTTCGGCCAAGCGCGGGAGAGGACCGGCCGATCCCCTGCCCGCGCTTGACCGGATTCCGGTCGGACGACCGGACAACGATTAGAAGCGGTGACGCAGACCCACCGTTGCAGCGACCTGGTTCGGCGTGGTCGACGGCGACAGCGTGTTGATCATGGCAACGTTCGAAACACCATTCAGCGAGCCCGAAGCGTGCTGATAGACGCCTTCGACGTAGACGTCGGTGCGCTTGCTGAGCGAGTAGTCAGCTTGCAGCGAAACGGTGTGCCACTTCGGATCAGCCGAGCCAACGTTGCTCGTGAGCTTGCCGTCCGTGAACGTGTACGCTGCGTTCAGGCTCAGAGCCGGCGTCAGCGCGTAGGTGCCGTTCAGTTCGAAGTTGTCCAGACGCAGGCCCGTGTTCGGCTGTTCGAACACGATTTGCGTGTCGCCGCCCTGGCCGCCGGCGATCAGGCCCTGGTACTGCGTGTGGGTCCACACGAAGCCGACCGTTGCCGGGCCGTACGTGTAGTTCAGGCCTGCGCCGAAGGTGCGTTGCGTTTCAGCCGACAGGTTGAAGTTGTTGCCATTGCCTGCCGAGTTCGCGCCGTTCGCGTTGCTGTTCGTACGCGAGTTGTTCATCTGCAGGTAAGCAGCCGCGAAGTTCAGCGGGCCGTTGCCGTACGATGCGCCAAGGCTCCATGCGCGGTTGTTCGCGAACTGGCCAGCGTCGTTGCTGAAGCCGTACAGGCCGCCGAACTTGAAGCCAGCGTAGTTGGCGCTCTGGTACTTGACCGAGTTCTTGATCGAGAACGAATGGTCGAGGTTGTCGTTGTCGAACGGGTGAGCAGCCATGTTGTTGCCGTAGCCCGAGCCTGCTTCCGACAGCGGCGACAGGTAGTCGACCATCGAGTCGTACTGGCGGCCCAGCGTCAGCGTGCCGTACTGGTCGCTTTGCAGACCGACGTATGCCTGGCGGTTGAACATCGTGCCGGCTTCGGTGTCACGGCCGTTGCTCAGGTTGAAGCCGTTTTCCAACTTGAAGATGGCATGCAGACCGCCGCCCAGGTCTTCGCTGCCCTTCAGGCCGAAGTACGTGTCGGACAGTGCGCCGCTACCCTGGTTCCATGCTGCGTGGCCGCCCGCGTTGTTCGCGTAGACGATACCCGCATCCAGCGAGCCGTACAGCGTGACGCTGCTTTGTGCGTGAGCCGAAACTGCGAACGCGCTCAGGACGCCCGCGATGATCAAAGTGTTCTTCATGACTTTCCTATATGACATTCAGACCGCGCTGAAGTGGCCCGGGTATTGGAACCACCCCGGCAATCTCGGAGCGAAGTTTAAGTGCCAATGCACTGCAAACGGGATGCTCACGCCATGGAAGAGACCATTGCAGAATATGGAAATATCGCAATTGCCGGACTTAAAACCTTGTGCGGAAAGGAAATTCCCGTACTGGCCCCGTCATCTGAATGTCATGAGCGTGTGGCAATCACGCGACGCCGCTGTCAAGTCGGTGAATTTGATTATTGTGCGATTCGTGTCAATGATGTTCCGACCCGCGTGCTAGCATTTCGATGTCTGAAGAAACTCCGGAACAGTGAATACAGACAGTTTGGGGGGGGGCCGTGTCTGCGGCCCGCCCCTTTTTCTTTTGCGCCCTCGATTGTTGTGTGGGCTATTCGGGCATTGCGGAAATGCGGAATAAGAACGGCATAAGAGAGACATAAACGCGGCATTCGTATTTCTATTTGCAACTGGCGTCAGACTCTTCAACCTGCCGATAGCCGCACGCCCATAAAAATTTCGCTTCCTCGCGACGGATTCGCGTCGCTTCCCCGTTCAATGCGAATGAGGGCCACGCGCCCGCCACTCGCAACGGGAGGGCTTCCATGCCTCGCAAGCCGCTTCATGCGCTGCTCGCCGCCGCCGCGCTGACGCTCGCCAGCACGTGCGCATGCGCACAGATTGTCATCATCGCGCCGCATGCGCCGCCGCCGCCGCGCGCGGAAGTCATGCCGCCGCCACGCGCCGGCTACGTGTGGGATCCCGGTCACTGGCGCTGGGAGCGCGGCGCCTATATGTGGAGGCCGGGCCACTGGCAGCCGATGCGCCGGGGCTACCGCTGGGTGCCGGGCCACTGGGTCGCGCGCGGTCCGAACTGGCGCTGGGTGCCCGGACATTGGGCCTGAGCTCGCGCGGTCGTCGTATATTGAACGCTCGCGAACCGGCGCACGCCCCTGGAGAGAACGACAATGAGACTCGCGCGGCACGAGCCGCTGCGTTCGCACACAATGGTTGCGCGCTCGACGAGCGGGCAAAAGCCACGGCCAACACGGTGCAAAGCACAGGCACGGAAACGGACTCGAAAGCAAACTCGAACGCAGCCGCCAGCACGGCCGCAGCGGCGCGCGGCGCCAGCGCGCCCGCACGGTGCGGCGTCTTGAGCGAGCGCGATCCCGACGCGGAACTCGTCGCGCGCGTGGGCGCACGCGACGCCGGCGCGGTACGCGCGCTCGTCCTGAACAAGCTGCCGCGCCTCATCGCGCTCGCCACGCGCATGCTGGGTGACCGCATGGAGGCCGAAGACGTGGCCCAAGAGGCATTCGTACGCATCTGGAAGCAGGCGCCGCATTGGCGCAGCGGCGAGGCGAAGTTCGACACGTGGCTGCACCGCGTCGCGCTCAACCTCTGCTACGACCGCCTGCGCGGCCGCCGCGAAACGCCCGCCGAGACGCTGCCGGACGAGCCCGATCCCGCGGCGGCGCCGGAGCAGCGTCTCGAAGCGCGCTCGCGCGACGAGCGCGTGCGCGCCGCGCTGGCCGCGTTGCCCGTGCGGCAGCGCGAAGCGCTCGTGCTCACTTATTACCAGGAGCTTTCGAACCTGGAGGCGGCTGGCCTGATGGGCATTTCGGCCGACGCGCTCGAAAGTCTGCTGGCGCGCGCCCGCCGCACCTTGCGCATACAACTGGCCGGCGAACAAGCCGGTAAGGACTCCGTATGACATCTGAACGATTCCACACTCTGGTCGATGCCTATGGCGCCGACCCGCGCCGTTGGCCCGACTACGAACGCGCCGACGCACTGGCCTGGGCGCGCGCGCATCGCACCGAAGCCAACGCCGTGCTCGAAGAAGCGCTGGCGCTCGACGCCTGGCTCGCGCGCGACATGATCGCGCCGCCCTCGCGCGCGCTCGTCGAGCAGATCGTAGCGGCCGCGCCCGTTCCGATGCCGGTGCCGGTGCCGGTGCACCACAAGGCGCCTTCGAAGCGGCGCATGTTCTGGTGGTCCGGCGCGGCGTTCGCGGGCGCGGGACTGGCGGGCGCGCTCGCCGGTGCGCTGACCATGTCGCTCGTGCTGCTCGGCAATCCGCCGCCTTCGGCGGACGACGCGGGCCATGGCTCGGCGCACGAAAGCCCCTCGTGGATGAGCATGAGCTTCGACGGTTCCATCGACGATTGGGGCGACGAATGAACGGACGCTCCTGGAAAGCGCTGCTCGCGGGCTCGGTGCTGCTCAATGTGTTTCTGCTCGGTGCGATTGCGGGCGGCGCCTGGCGCTGGTTCGCCGCGCACGGTACGGCGCAGGCGCCGCAGGCACAACGCCTCGCGCTGCGCTTCGCCACCGACGAGCTCCCGCCCGAACGGCAGCAGCAGTTCCTCGACGCGCTCAAGTCGGCGCGCCGCGAAGGCCGCGAGTACGCGCGCCTGGGCCGCGAAGACCGCCGCCAGGTGCTCGATCTGCTCGCCGCGCCGCAACTCGACCGGCCCGCGCTCGATGCCGCACTGGCACGCACACGCGAAGCCGACAGCGCATTGCGGGCCCAGGTGGAAAGCGCCGTCGCCGACTATGCCGCCACGCTCACGCCCGAGGAACGCGTGAAATTCGCCGAGGGGCTCGAACGCAGCGGTCAGTGGCGTCTGCCGCTGCGGCAGCGCAAAGCCCCGCCGCAAGCGGCCAGCGGAGCGCAATAAGTGCAATGAGCGCGGCAAGCAGGAAAGCCATCGAAGCCCCACAAAAAAATTTGCGCGGCAGCGACGGATTCACGTGCGATGCGCGTTCAAGGAAAGTACGCCACGCAACAAGGACTGCGCATGGAAAGCCTGCCAACCGCCCGAGCCGGTGCGATCGCCATGAATCGCTTCGGCCTTGGCGCGCGCGCCGACGAGACGCCGCCCAGCGACCCGCAGCGCTGGCTGCTCGACCAGTTCGCCCGCTACGAGCCGCTGCCCGCGGCATGGCGCGGCGAGCCGGGCACGGTTGCCATTACGACGCGCTTCGGCGAAGAACGCCAGCAGCGCATGGCCGACGCCGCGGCGTCCGGTGCTACCCATGGCGCCCATGGCGCCCATGGCGCCGCCAGCATGACCGCCGCGAGCGACACGCCACAGGCGGAGCGGCAGGCCGCCCGCCAGGCCGTCAACCGCGCGATTCGCCGCGAGGGGGTCGAGGTTTATCGCAACGCCGTGAATGCGCGCCTCGCCAGTGCTTTGGATACCGAAACACCTTTCGTCGAACGCCTCGTACACTTCTGGTCGAATCACTTCGCCGTGTCCGTCGACAAGCCGGCGCTCGCCGGCCTCGCGGGATCGTTCGAGATGGAGGCGATCCGCCCGCACGTGCTCGGCCGCTTCGAAGACATGCTGGTCGCCGTCGAGCAGCACGCCGCGATGCAGATCTTTCTCGATCAAGTGCGCTCGGTCGGCCCCGACAGCCGCGCCGCGCTGCGCGCCGATCAGCGCGATCCGGCGCACAAGCGCGGTCTCAACGAGAATCTCGGGCGCGAGATCATGGAACTGCATACGCTGGGCGCGCGCACCGGCTACACCCAGGACGACGTCACCGAATTCGCGCGCGCGCTCACGGGCTGGAGCGTGGCCGGCGTGCGCGGGCCCCAGCCGGGCAACGCGGAGCCGGGCGCCTTCGTGTTCAGGCCCGCGCTGCACGAGCCGGGCGCGCGCACGGTCATGGGCCGCCGCTACGACCAGGCGGGCGAAGCCCAGGCGCTCGCGATCCTGCACGACCTGGCCCATGCCCCGGCCACGAGCCGCCATATCGCGTTCCAGCTCGCGCGCCACTTCGTCGCCGACAATCCGCCGCCCGCGCTCGCCAACCATCTCGCTCAGGTCTACGAACAAAGTGGCGGCGACCTGCCCACGGTCTATCGCGCGATGGTGGAGTCTCCGCAAGCATGGAGCGCCGCCGCCACGAAGTTCAAGACGCCATGGGAATGGACCGTTTCGTCGATGCGCGCGCTCGGCTGGCGCGAGCGCGGCGACCTGAACGCGGCACCGTTGCTCGCGCAACTAGGCCAACCGATCTGGCGCCCGGGCTCGCCCGCGGGCTACGACGACATCGCCGCGAGCTGGGCCGCACCCGATGCGCTGGTGCGGCGCGTCGAAGTCGCGCAACGCCTGACCGCCCGCGTGGGCGACCGGCTCGATCCGCGCACGCTCGGGCCCGCCGTGCTGCCGGGCACCCTCAGCGCCGCAACGGCCACGGCCGTCTCGCACGCCGAAAGCGTGCCAACGGCCCTCGCGCTCCTGCTCGTCTCGCCCGATTTTCTCCGGAGGTAACCCGCATGCTCTCCCGTCGCCGATTCTTGCGCGTTGCTGCCACAGGCGCGGGCGCAATGCTCGTCGCGCCGCAGATCGTGTTCGCGAGCGCGGCCACCGACCGCCGCTTCGTCTTCGTGATCCAGCGCGGCGCCGCCGATGGCCTGAACATCGTCGTCCCCTATGCGGAGCCCGCTTACGCGAGCCTGCGCGGACCGCTCGCCATCGACACTGCGAATACCGCGAATGCTGCGAAACTGAACGGCACCTTCGCGCTGCATCCGTCGCTCGCGCAAATGGCGCAGATGTACCACGCCGGCCAGGCACTCTTCGTGCATGCGGTCGCCTCCCCGTATCGCGACCGCTCGCACTTCGACGGCCAGAACGTGCTGGAGACAGGCGGCAGCGCGCCCTACCAGGTGAAGGACGGCTGGCTCAACCGGCTCGTCGGGCTCGTGGGCGCCACGCGCGAGAACGCCATTGCGCTCGCGCCCACGGTGCCGCTCGCGCTGCGTGGCACGGCGCGTGCGACGTCTTATGCGCCTTCGGCGCTGCCCGCCGCGTCCGACGATTTGCTTACGCGCGTCGCCGCGCTCTACGAAGGCGATGCGCAACTGCGTGGCCTGTGGGCTTCGGCGATGAACGCACGCGGACTGGCCGGCGACGCGAGCGCGCACCAGGCCCCGGCGAGCGTCGGCAAGCTCGCGGCACAATTTCTCGCGCGCGCGGACGGTCCGCGCATCGCGATGATCGAGACCGGCGGCTGGGACACACACAGCGCGCAAAATGCGCGGCTCGCGAATCAGCTCAAGGCGCTCGACACCCTGCTCGCCGCGCTGCGCGACGGACTCGGCCCCGCGTGGGACCGGACCACCGTGCTCGTTGCGACCGAGTTCGGCCGCACGGCGGCCGCCAATGGCACCGGCGGCACCGATCACGGCCAGGCGTCGGTGGCGATGCTCGCAGGCGGCGCGGTTGCGGGAGGACGCGTGCTCGCCGACTGGCCGGGCCTGCGCCCTGCCGATCTCTACGAGCAGCGCGACCTCAAGCCCACGGCCTCGCTAGACGCGCTGATCGCGGGCGCCGCGGCCGAAAGCCTGCGACTCGACCCGCAACGCACCGCCGCGGCACTGTTCGCGCAAGCGGGCGCGCAAAGACCGATTACGGGTTTGATTCGAGCCTGAACAAATAATCAGGATAACCGATGATCTGGCGCGAGAAGACCAATACGCCGATCAACGAACGATAAATCCGCAAATCAAGGAGGAAAACTATCGTGAAGACGAAGCCTATGCTGCTCGCCGCCCTGCTCACCGGCACGGCCCTGCTCTCGGCCTGCGTGGTCGAACCCGCGCGGCCGCCCCAGCCGCCGCCGCGCGTCGAGGTCGTGCCGCCCGCGCCGCAACCGGGCTACCACTGGGTGAAGGGACACTACCGTTGGGAAGGCAACCACTGGCAATGGATTCCGGGACACTGGGCCGGCTAGTCAGCACGAGTGCAGAGCATCACGTGGCGCGAGCGCGCCGCGTGATGTCCTGCGGACCGGAAATGCCGCCCGCAGGCCTGAAAACGCCTCGAATTACGCCGCTTGCGAGCAGTGGCTCGGCATGCGCAGCGCCGCCTCGTCGGCGGCAAGCACCTGCGGGATGGATTCCTTGAGGAAATCGACGAAGGTTCTGATCTTGGCGTCGAGATATTGCCGCGACGGATACATGGCGTACACGGTGAGCTTCTGAAGCTGATAGTCGGGCAAGACCCGCAGCACGGCGCCGCTGCGCAGCGCGGGCACGGCGGACGACATAGGCAGCGCCCCAATGCCCGCCCCCTCGCGCAATGCGCCGGCAAGCGCATCCGCAACGTTCACCTGGAATGTCGAGGGCGGCAACTCGAAGGTCTCGGCGCCGTCCGGCCCTTCGAGATGCCACCGGTCACGCGGAAAAACGGGCGTGAGAAGCTGCAGGCAGGCATGGTCCGCGAGCTCGGCGACGCTGTGCGGCGTACCGCGCGTGCGCAGATATTCGGGCGACGCGCACAGCACGCTGTGCACCACGCCCAGGGTCTGCGAAACGAGCGCCGAATCGGGCAATTCCGTCGAGCTCAATTGCAACGTCACGTCATAGCCTTCGTCGAGCAGGTCGGGCACGTGCTGCGAGAGCGTGAGCTCCACCGCGACCGAAAGATAGCGCTTCTGATATTGCATGACGGCGGGCACGACGTAGGCCTGCCCGAAGCTCGTCGTGGCATGGACGCGCAGCCTGCCGGAGGGCAGCGCTTGCGCGTCGCCGGCTTCGGCTTCCGCCTGGTCGATGTACGCGAGAATCTGCTCGCAACGCCGCAGATAACGTTCGCCGGCCTCGGTGAGCGCGACGCGGCGAGTGCTCCGGTTGAGCAAACGCGCCTGCAAATGAGTCTCCAGGCTCGCCACGGCGCGCGACGCGAAAGCAGTCGTGATATCGAGGCGATGGGCGGCAGTAGTGAAGCTGCCTTCTTCGGCGACGCGGACAAAGATCCGCATGCAGTTCAGCGTATCCATGTGATGAAAAGAGCATGGTGGGCGGGACGCGCCGGCATTGCCGGCGCGCGAACGCGCAAGACGCAGGCAAGCTGCAAGCAAGGGCCCACGTCTTGTACGCTCGGACGCCGCCAAGCTTACCATTCATACTCGGGCGACGCGCGCGATACGCCCAATCGGGCCACTTCTTCGCGGCTTGCTCCGTGACGCCATTCGGAATGAAATACATCGGCCTTCCGCTCGCGCGTCACGCAGATGCTATGGAATGCAAATTACTTGACGAACGCGTCCATACCGACGATCAAGCCTCGCTCACCGCGATTATTTTCCGGGCCGCCGTCGATCTTATACGCGATAATTGGCCTTCGTCGTTTTTTTTGCCTGAACCGCGTATGTCAAAGCCTGAACTGGCGCCTTCCGAATACTCCTGGTGGGGTGTGCTGGCATTGGCGCTTGCCGCCTTTATTTTCAACACCACGGAGTTCGTACCCGTTGCGCTGCTCAGCGCCATTGGCAATAGTCTCCACATGCGGCCCACCGATGTCGGCCTCATGCTGACCATCTATGCCTGGACGGTGGCCGTGGTGTCCCTGCCCTTGACCGTGCTGACTCGCGCGGTGGAGCGCCGCAAACTGCTGACCGGGGTGCTCCTGCTGTTCATCGTCAGCCATATTGTCACCAGCGTCGCGTGGAATTTTCCGCTGCTGATAATCGGTCGGTCAGGCATCGCGTGCGCGCACGCCATATTCTGGTCGATTTCGGTCTCGCTCGTAGTGAGGCTGGCACCGCCGCCGAAGAAAAGCCAGGCGCTCGGCCTGCTGGCAATGGGCACGTCGATTGCCATGGTGGCCGGCATTCCGCTCGGGCGTGTCATTGGCGAGACGATGGGCTGGCGTGTCACGTTCCTGGTGATCGCGTGTGCCGCGGCGATCGTCTTGCTGATGCTGCGCGCCACCCTGCCGGAGCTTGCGAGCCAGCAATCGGGCTCGCTCAGAAGCCTGCCCACGCTTTTCAGAAAGCCCACGCTCGTATTGCTTTATCTGGTCACGATACTCGTGGTCTCGGCGCACTTTACGTCCTATACGTATATCGAGCCTTTCATTCAAGGCGTCAATCACGCCAGCGCGAGCCGCATCACCTATATCCTGATCCTGTTCGGCAGTGCCGGCATTCCCGCGGCGATTTGCTTTAACCGCATTTTCCCGCACCAGCCGGAGCACTTTCTGCTGGCCTCGGTCATAACGTTGTCCTCGTGCCTGCTGGTCCTGTTCCCGTGCGCGCTCGGCATCGTCACGCTCTCCGTTCATGTCGTGGTCTGGGGTGGCGCGATTGTCTGCTTCGGTCTCGCCATGCAGGCATGGGTGCTCAAGCTGGCGCCCGATGCGACCGACCTCGCCGTATCGATCTATTCCGGCTTGTATAACGTGGGCATTGGTGGCGGGGCACTGCTTGGCAACCATATCGCGGGCGATTTCGGGCTGCCGTGGATCGGCACGTTCGGGGGGCTGGTTGGCGGGTTCGGCGTGGGCATTGGCTGGCTGGCCATGAAAAAACACCCGACCCGGGCGGGCTGAAGTTCGCAGTACCAGGAGACAGTGCGCCAAAACTACACGGCAACTACACGGCAACTACACGACGTTCTTTTCAACGATGGGACGCCTCTCCAGCACGCGGTCCCAGTTCAGCGAAGACAGGTCCAGCGTCCGGTATTTCCCGTCGATAACGAGTTCGCTCACGCCGCGTCCCGTTGCCGGCCCCTGCTGCAAACCATGGCCGCTATAGCCGTTGGCGAACACGCAATTATCGATATCCGGGTGATAGCCGATGATCGCGTTCTGGTCGAACACGTTGTATTCGTAATAACCGGACCAGCAATGCTCAACGCGCAGCGCCTCGAACTCCGGCACACGATGCGCAAGCGTCGGCCAGATCACTTCGTCGAACAGGTTGTGATCCACTTCGTCCAGCGGCAGATCGTCCGGATCGTTCTCTTCGCTGGGCGAGGTCCCCGTGATATAGGTCTTGCCTTCGGGACGGAAATACACCCCGGTGGGATCGATGAGCAACGGGCTATTCGCGAGCCGCGCCGGCGACGAGACATTGAAAATGCTGCGCCGCCGCGCATACACCGGAATATCGATGCCCATCATTTCGGCAATGCGCCGCGCCCACGCGCCGGCGGCGTTCACGAGCGTATCGCAGGCGTAGCGCTCGCCATGGCTCGTCAGCACATGCGTGACCTTGCGGCCATCGAGTTCGAGCCCGCTCACCTCCGCAGCGACATAACGCGCACCCAGGGCCTGGGCCTTCTTGCGCAGCGCTTGCACCAGCCCATAGCCGTCGAACCAGCCTTCTCCGCTGAGGCCATAGGCGCCGGCCGCGATATCGTCCACGTTCAGCCAGGGAAACTTCGCTTTCAATGCGTCCGGCGCAAGCAGCGCGATATTCGCACCCAGGCGCGTTTGCAGCGCGTGGTTTTCGCGCAGTGTGGTTTCGCCCATCGGGGTGGCAAGAAACAGATAGCCGCCCTCATGCAAGTCGATGCACGGCCGGTGACCTTCCACTTCGAGCCGCTCGCCGATATTGCGCAGGAACTCGATGCCATACAGCGACATCTGGATGGACAGCGGCGTGGAGAATTGCTGCCGGATGGAAGCCGCCGATAACGCCGACGACGACCTGACATAGCACGGGTCACGCTCGATGACCGTCACGCCGATCGTCGGGTCCGACGCGCGCAAAAAATAGGCAATGGAACTCCCGATGACCCCGCCGCCAACGATAACGACTTTAGCGCTCACGACTTGCTCCAGATTGCAAATGGCCACGCCCGGACTGGGATTTTTTAGTCGATATTGAAATCGATGCCCTGGGCGAGCGGCAGCGCGGACGAGAAGTTCACGGTATTCGTTGCGCGCCGCATGTACGCCTTCCAGGCATCCGAGCCCGACTCGCGACCGCCGCCGGTCTCTTTCTCGCCGCCGAATGCGCCACCGATTTCCGCGCCGCTCGGGCCGATGTTCACATTGGCAATGCCGCAATCGCTGCCCGACGCGGAAAGGAAACGCTCGCTCTCGCGCAGGTCGGTCGTGAACACGCACGACGACAACCCGTGATACGCCGCATTGTTTGCCGCGATGGCATCGTCGAAGTGGCTGTACTTGAGCACGTAGAGAATCGGCGCGAAGGTCTCCGTGAGCACGACTTCGGTTTGCGCGGGCATTTCGACAATGGCCGGGCGCACATAGAAGCCCTTTTCGTTGCCGGCGACCACATGGCGTTCGCCGCCAAAGACCTTGCCGCCCTCGCGCTTCGCCTGTTCGAGCGCGGCTTGCATGCGATCGAACGATGGCTCGTCGATGAGCGGCCCCATCAGCGTGCCCGGCTCCAGCGGATTGCCAATCGAGACCTTGCTGTATAGCGCTTTCAACCGCTCCACGGTCTGCTCATAGACGCTTTCGTGAACGAACAGACGGCGCAGCGTCGTGCACCGCTGGCCAGCGGTGCCCACCGCCGAGAACAGGATACCGCGCAGCGCCAGTTCCCTGTCCGCCGTGCCCGAAACGATGCCGGCGTTGTTACCGCCGAGTTCCAGAATCGTGCGGCCGAAGCGGCGCGCGACTTCCACGCCAACCGCGCGGCCCATTTCGGTGCTGCCCGTGGCGCTCACGATATTCGAGCGCGGATCGGCCACCAGCTTCGCGCCAACCTCGCGCCCGCCGTTGATGAGGCGCGTGAGCCCCGCGGGCGCATCGCCGAATTCCTCGAGCGCGTCCTGAAGAATCTTGTCGACGGCCAATGCGGTCAGCGGCGTCTTCTCCGAGGGCTTCCAGATGACCGCGTTGCCGCACACCAGGGCGAGCGCGGCATTCCACGACCACACCGCAGCCGGAAAATTGAACGCGGAGATAACCGTGCAAACGCCCATCGGATGCCAGGACTCGGCCATGCGGTGACCGGGACGCTCCGACGCAATGGTCAGACCATAGAGCTGACGCGAAAGCCCCACCGCGAAGTCGCAGATATCGATCATCTCCTGCACTTCGCCCAGCCCTTCCTGAAGGATCTTGCCGGTCTCGAGCGTGATGATGCGGCCCAGCGCGTGCTTGCGCTCCCGCAGTTTGTTGCCGAGCACGCGCACCAGCTCACCGCGTCGCGGCGCCGGCACATTGCGCCAGAGCTTGAAGGCCTCGCGAGCTTGCGTGAGCGCGGCGTCGACATCGGCGACGGACTGGCTCGCCACGCGGCCAATCAGTTCGCCGTCGATGGGCGAGTGAACCGCGATGTCGCCGGCCTCGGCGAGATGAGCAATACCGAGTTCCGAAAGGATGGGGGATACTTTCACTGAGACACCTCGTCGATGTTTCCAATAGGAAATATTGATACTTTAGGAAACTATACACGCAGACCGGGGCACCGGCAACGTTGCGGTCGGGGCGAACCCGCCGCATGCCAGCGCCACCCGATGCCGGGCGATACGCCGCATGCCTGGCGCATCAAGAAAATTTCGCATCGGAAACAACGGTCACGCATCTTCGTCCAGGCGCGGCGCACGTCGCTCACGCAGGACGAAAACAAGAGAAAGCATTGTCGGTAGCCAATAGCCCGGCATCAACCGATATCTATGCACGACCTGATGCGCTTTAGTCGTCAAGTCCGGGAAACCGGGCGATCCGGCCATGCCTTTCGTGACAGGGTTCAAGCGACACATGGCCGGCGGCCATGTATATCGTGCGAAGGAGAAAATGGCGGGTCTTCAATTCGGCGACGAAAAAGAATCTTCTTACTGAGCGGCGTCCGAGGCTGCGCGCGCTTGCGCTGCTTGAGATTGCGTCTCGCTGCGCGAAGGCAAGGCGGGACTCGTATTTTGAAGCGGCACAGTCAGCGGGGGCGACGCGGGCGTATCGGGTCCGGTTAGCGCGAGATGGACGCGATGCGGCAAACCCGTTGCGAGCCAGGTCGAGGAGAGTTGAGGCTCGATGAAACTCCCCCAAGCCACCTGAAACGTGATAGCGCACCAGCCCACCAGGAAAATGGTGCCAAGCTTAATGGGAATACGGCTCACCGAAGGCCGCCTGGCAATGAACTTGTCTTCGCGCTTGAGCAGCCATCTGTTGACATCGATGAATCGCTTCCGGGCTTTCTCCTCCTGGAACCTCAGCGCCTCCCTCGCGTCTTCAACCGTGATAGTTTCGTTAGTTCCGAGCTTTCGGAGTTTCTCGATAAGCGCCGTATACTCGGCGGTGTCATTGTCGTAATTTATTAGCCACGCCGGGTCGAATAAAGGTTCTTTCTGGGTCTGCGACGCAGGGCACGCCTTCTCTCCCGATGTCTGCCCCTCCCGCTGACTGAACGTCTCGCCACGGCGACCGGCTGCGGTCAGGATTAGATCCTCCTCTACCACCATTTCCGAAAACCCGGTTCCCGAAAGCAGCAACTCATAAGGGACATGGTTTTTTCCTCTAATCATGTCCATAAGCTCGCGTTCCGCAGAGCCTGCCGCGTACTCCCAGCGAGACTGCCAAAATTTCGCGCCCGCCGCCATGTTGCGTTGCTGCCATGAACAACATATGCCAATAAGACAGGCCACCAGCGTCACCAGCGGCGGCGCTTTTGTTTGAGCTTGCAAAAATCCTGCGAGAAGCACGCCTTGGAATACCATAAAAAAGTTATTCCGCTGCATGAGCTGCTCGATTTCGAAATTCCGCCCCTCCATGGTTAGCTTGTATAACTCGCCGATTTCCCTCCTGCGCTCATCGTCGATGGCTGCGGGAGGCGAGGCCTGCTGTGCGCCTGGTTGTTGCGTGTGGTCGGTCGACTGCGTCATGGCTATTGTTATTCCCTGCGAATATGGCAAGTTCGGTGTGGCAGCCTTTATCAGGCAATGCGTGTTTTATATGCGTCAGGCATTGCCGCTCATCTAATCAGACTGGATTCGTATTTCATGGTCGTTATTTTGCTGCGGCCGCATTCATCATGCCACAGCGCTGCTTTTCCTGATTCCCCCCGCCTACCGGACACTTTACGAACGCCTTACCACAACCTCCATCCATTCATTTTCCAAATAACGTTCAACCGAATATTTAATTTCCCATTGCCACACCGCTCCCCCATACTCGCGAACAAATCTTGGACATAACGTCCAACCATGGCCGGGCCAGCGCTGCGCACGTACGCGGCCGGTTCGCGCCCCCTGCACATGGAAGGAGACACCGGCGTGCAACTGGAATCCACCTACCGCCCGGGCATCGCGCTCGGCGCGGACGACGCATTGCATCGAGGCGAAACGCTCACGCGCGATCCTGCGCTCAGCCCCCGCTTGCATAATCCCGACCTCGCCCCCACCAAGGCCGAGGGCCGCACGTGGGGCCGCTATAGCATCTTTGCGTTGTGGACCAACGACGTGCACAACATCGCGAACTACTCGTTCGCGATCGGGCTCTTCGCGCTCGGCTTGTCGGGCTGGCAAATGCTCGCGTCGCTCGCGATCGGCGCGGTGCTCGTCAATGGCTTCATGAATCTCACCGGCTACATGGGACAAAAGACCGGCGTGCCGTTTCCGGTCATCAGCCGGATGAGCTTCGGCATCTATGGCGCGCTGCTGCCCGCGATGATCCGCGCGATTATCGCGATCGCCTGGTTCGGCATTCAGACCTATCTCGCGTCGGTCGTGCTGCGCGTGCTGCTGACCGCGATCTGGCCAGGCCTCGCCGTCTTCGACCAGAATGCGATTCTCGGCCTCTCGTCGCTCGGCTGGATCACCTTCGTCGCAATCTGGTTCGTGCAGATCGGCATTCTTGCGTACGGCATGGAGATGGTCCGCAAGTACGAGGCGCTGGCTGGCCCGATGATTCTCGTCACGACGCTCGCGCTCGCCGCGTGGATGTTCAGCCGCACGGGCGGCCATCTCGCGATGTCGGTCGGCACGCCGCTGACCGGCGTGAAGATGTGGATGCGGATCTTCGCGGGCGGCGCGCTGTGGCTTGCGATCTACGGCACGCTGGTGCTCAACTTCTGCGATTTCGCGCGCTCGTCGCCGAGTGCGAAGACGGTGCGCGTCGGCAACTTCTGGGGCCTGCCCGTGAATATCCTCGTGTTCGCGGCCATCAGCTTCGTGCTCGCAGGCGCGCAGTTCAAGCTCAACGGCCACGTCATCCACAGCCCGACGGAAATCATCGCGACCGTGCCGAACAAGCTGTGTCTCGTGCTGGGCTGCCTGGCATTCCTGATCGTCACGGTCGCCGTGAACATCATGGCGAACTTCGTCGCGCCCGCCTTCGTGCTGACGAGCCTCGCGCCGCGCCACCTGACGTTCCGCCGCGCGGGCCTGATCAGCGCGACGCTCGCGGTGCTGATCCTGCCGTGGAACCTCTACAACAGCCCGGTCGTGATCGTCTACTTTCTGTCCGGCCTGGGCGCGCTGCTCGGTCCGCTCTACGGGATCATCACGGTCGACTACTGGCTCGTGCGCAAGACCCGCGTGAACGTGCCCGATCTCTATACCGAAGCGCCGGGCGGCACCTATTTCTACACGCGCGGCGTGAACCGCAAGGCGTTCGCGGCGCTCGTGCCGTCCGCGCTGATCTCGGTCACGCTCGCCGTCGTGCCCGCCTGCAGCGCGATGACGCCGTTCTCGTGGCTGCTCGGCGCGGGCATCGCGGGCGGCATGTACTGGCTGCTGGCCGATCGCAAACGGCAATACGAGGAGCGCAGCGGCGAGCACATCGCGGTCGCGTGCGCCCAACACTGAACGACGCAAATGGAGTCGCCAATGAGGATACTGGTAGTCAATGTCAACACGACCGAGTCGATCACGCAGGCGATCGCCGCGCAGGCGCAAGCCGCCGCGTCGCCGGGCACGGAGATCGTCGGCCTGACGCCGCGCTTCGGCGCCGAGTCGATCGAAGGCAACTTCGAGAGCTACCTCGCCGCGGTCGCGGTGATGGATCGCGTGCTGAGCTATGACGAACCGTACGACGCGGTGATCCAGGCCGGCTACGGCGAGCACGGCCGCGAAGGCCTGCAGGAACTGCTGACGGCGCCCGTCGTCGATATCACCGAAGCGGCCGCGAGCGTCGCGATGCTGCTCGGGCATCGCTACTCGGTCGTCACCACGCTCGATCGCACGGTGCCGCTGATCGAGGATCGCCTGAAGCTCGCTGGGCTCGACGCGCGCTGCGCTTCGGTGCGCGCGAGCGGTCTCGCGGTGCTCGAGCTCGAACATGACCCGGCGCGCGCGATCGAAGCTATCGTCGGCGAGGCGCAACGCGCAGTGAAGGACGATCACGCGGAAGTGATCTGCCTCGGCTGCGGCGGCATGGCCGGCCTCGACCGGCAGATCGAGGAATGCACGGGCGTGCCCGTTGTCGATGGCGTGGCGGCCGCGGTCGCGCTCGCCGAAGGGCTCGTACGCATGAAGCTGAAGACCTCCAAGATACGCACGTATGCGCCGCCGCGCGCCAAGCGCATCGCCGGCTGGCCGGCAGCGTTCGCGAAATGACGCGCCGCCGGCCCGCTGCGGCCTCGCGCACGCGCATCGCGTCAGCGGGAGGCGCATCGACATGCGCAACGCGATAAAGCGCGCCTGCCCCGCCGACGCCGCAGCTACGCCCGCCACCACGGCCGCGCTCGACGTGCTCGACGCGCGGCTCATGCGTATCCTGCTCGTGCTGCTGACCGAACGCACGGTGTCGCGCGCGGCGGTGCGCCTGAACATGTCGCAACCGGCGACGAGCACCGCGCTCAAACGCGTCCGCACGCTGCTCGACGATCCGCTACTGGTGCGCAGCCGTTACGGCATGGTGCCGACCGAATTCGGCGCGCGGCTCATCGAGCCGCTGCACAACGCGCTGCGCGTGATCGATTTCATCCGCATCCAGCAGCCGAAATTCGATGCGCGCACATCGGTCCGCACCTACCGGATCGGCTGCCCCGACTATCTGAACGTGCTGTTCGTGCCGAAGCTCGTGGCACTGTTCCGCGAACGCGCGCCGAATGCGCAACTGGTGTTCCATCCGCTCGGCGATGGCTTCGACGACGAACGCGCACTCGCCAGCGGCGAGCTCGACATCGTGATCGACAACCGCACTGCGCGTCTGTCGCGGTTTTGCCAGGACGATTTGTTCGACGACCGCATCGTGTGCGTGATGCGCGCCACGCACCCCATCGCCCAGCGCGGCGCGATGACGGCCGCCGATTTCGCACAGGCCCCGCAGCTCTGCCCCACGCCCTCGTGGCTCGAAGCGTCCGGCGCGATCGACCGGCAACTCGAACACGCCGGCCTGCAACGGCGGATCGTCGTCACGCTGCCGCACTTCGAACTCGCGGCGCATACGCTCGTGCGCTCCGACCTGATCCTGACCACCACCTGCCGGCTCGCGCGGCACTATGCGAAGCTGCTGCCGCTCGGCGTCGTCGCGCTGCCTGCCGAGCCGCCCGGCATCGTGTACCGGATGACGTGGAACGAATCGGGCGAGCGCATCGAGGGCGTGCGCTGGCTGCGCGCGCTGATCGCCGAAGCGACGCGCGGCTGGCTCGATGACGAGGCCGCTCGACCGGCCGTAACGGCAGCGGCAGCGGTAACCGCGCTGGCCGCGCCGGAACCCGTGCGCGCGCAGCGTCGCCTATGCGCGACGCGCTGCGGCACGTCGTGCCGCGCGCCGGTCGTGCGTGTCGCACGTCACCACCGGATTGCATCGAAGTCGCATTGACACCCGCCGGCGCCGAAGACGCAAAAAGCGCGCAATGGCTGCTTGACCTATACTGGTCTGATGGAAATGCTTCAGTAAATCGGGTCGTTAGACATTTTCCACTGTCCTGGTATCGAGCAGCCTTATTGCGGCACTCGCCTATGCGAGTGGCATGAATCGGTTCGTGTCGATCCAGCCCCATCATGGAGGAACGAATCATGAACAAAGCTATTACCCCATTAATCGCGGTCACCGCCGTATTCGCGCTGTCGGGCGGCGCTTATGCGCAGGGCAACAACACACTGGCGACGCCGAGCACCGTATCGCCGGCCGCCCATGCCACGACGAACGCCACGAGCGGTTATGGCTCGCCTGGCGGCACCCATTCGGATAGCAGCATGGGCGGCGCGTCGCCGAACGCGAACTCGCAGAACGGCATGAACGGTACCGCGACGCCTGCCGGCAGCTCGTATGGCAGCCACAACACGCTGGCGACCCCGAGTACCGTATCGCCGGCCAATACCGGCCAATAACCGCAATTCAGGCGATTCTTTTTCTTTTCGTCAGCTGTTGAAAAAAAGACCGTTGTCCTTACGGACAACGGTCTTTTCATTTTATCTGCGGCGTTTATTTCCCGCTTTTATCCGTGCCTCAACTCATTGAGTATGCGCTTTATCGACGCTCGTGAATTGTTAGGCGTACGTCAGGGATTTTACCGAGTTTCCGTAAAGTGCCTGACGTGCGACTCTATGTCTCAGTGCCATTCCCTATGGAGACAGGCATGCAAGCAGAGACTCGCAAGAATGCAAAGGTCGCCGCTTTTCTGAATCGGTCGGCGTTGTGTCTGTTGATGTTGCCAGCTGCTTGCCTGATATGGGCGCTCCAGGCGTATCCAACACCGGATGCATGCTGGCTGTGCTTCTCGCTGGCAACCTATGCCTGGCCGTTGGCTGGCGTCCTCTTCGTGGTCTCGGCAGGATTCCACGTCAAAACCCGCGGTCCGCAATTCGAAAACGACGCCGGATGGCGCGAGGCGCACGGCCATTAAGTCCGTGTGCCGCCCGACCGGGCGGTCCTCTCAGGATTGCTAACGACTGGCGCGAGGCCGCATCAGGATCTCGCGCGCTTGCGGAAACATCGAGGCGAAGTCCCTCGAGGCCTCGTTCGTCATCATGGCGCACGTTCGGCGCGATCGATATCGGCGTGGGCAGCGCGCGAGACTCGAACCGCCTGAGCGCACGCATCCTCAATGCGCGAGAATACCCATCGCCCGCTTTTTCAGTTCGAGGAAATGCGGTTCGAATGCGACCTGTGGCGTGCGTGGCCGCTCCAGCTCGATCGATACATCCAGCGCGACCCGCCCCGGTCGCGACGAAAGCACGACAAGGCGCGTGCCCAAAAAGATCGCTTCGTCGATATCGTGCGTGATGAACACGATGGTGCAGCGCAATTGATCCCACAGCGAGGTCAAGAACGTCTGCATCGAAGCGCGGGTCTGCGCATCCAGCGCACCGAAGGGCTCGTCCATCAGCAATACCTTGGGCTTCATGACCAGCGCTCTCGCAATCGCCACGCGCTGCTGCATGCCGCCCGACAACTCATAGGGCTTGTGCCGCGCGAACGACTCGAGACCAATGATGCGCAGGATTTCGGCCGAAGCCTGCCGCCGCTGCGCTTTGGACACCCCGTGGAGCGAGAGCCCGAACTCGATATTGTCTTCCACGCTGAGCCACGGAAACAAGCCGGATTGCTGGAACACCACGACACGATCGGCGCCGGGCTGATTCTTGACTTCTCCGTCGATATAGATATTGCCCCGCGTGGGTAGCTCGAGGCCGGCCAGCAAATGCAGCAACGTCGTCTTGCCGCATCCCGAGGCCCCGAGCACGGTGACGAATTCGCCGCCCTGGAATTGCAGATTGATATTTTCCAGTGCAGAAGTCGCGCCGAACGTTTTGTACAAGGAATCGATGACGATATTCAAGTGAGTCTCCTGCGTGGCGGTTCGACGCTCAATGGGCGGCAAGATGTTTCGAATACTGCGGCGCGACATTGTTGTCGAAGTTCGCGGGCACCGACGGGATGCGACCGATCTGGTTGAGCACCTTGGCGGTATTCACCAAAGTCAGGTAGGTTGCGGACGTTTTTACGCCTGCGTCGAGACCCATGACTTTAGGCGTGGTCTGGTCGGCGCCGGAAAAGAGCTCGTAGCCGGCGAGCTCGCCTTGCGCCACGGGCACCGTCACTCCGGTTGCGTGCGCCATCTCGGCCAGCGCTTTGTCGCGGTTCTTCTGCGTCACCTGATAGCCCGCATCGAGCGCGGAGACGAAACCCTGCACCAGGTCCGGATGGGCCTTGGCCCAGTCGGCGTTTGCGATGCAGACGTTATAGCTCGAAGCTTCGCGCGGCAGATCGCCGTCGGTCTTGATCGCCTTGCCGCCAGCCGCGCGCAGCGCGCTGAATACCGGGTCCCAGACGATCGCGGCGTCGATCGCGCCGGTCACCCAGGAGGTTCGCATCTGCGGAGGCGCCATATTGATTTGCGTGACCGACGAATACGGCACGTGCGCCTGCGCGAGGAAGGTCGCCAGCTCGAACGAGGCCTGCGAGCCGGCAACGATCGCAATATTCTTGCCCTTCAATCCCGCGACGTCATGAATGCCGGAGTCGGGTTTGACCACGATGCCGGCCGCATTCGTGTAGCGCTCCTGGTTGTACACGATGGTCATCGGCAGGCCCTGCGCGATGGCCGTGACGAGCGGCGGCACGCCGAGTCCGCACATGAACGTGAGGCTGTTCGACGCCAGTGCGCTCATCGCCGCCGGACCGGAGCTGAAGAGCTTGTACTGGACATCGGCGTTCATGTGCTTTTCGAACAGATGTTCCTCCATCGACACCATGTAGGGATCGGCGCCGTTGTCCTCGTAGCCGATGATCACCTGGGGCTTGCCCTGAGCCTGCGCCGCGCCCGACATGAAATAGCTGGCAGCGAGCAACGCTGCGCTCGCAGCCTGAATCCATTGCATCTTTTTCATTTTTTCGTCTCCTCTGATCATTCGATCAGTTATGTCCGCGCCAAGGCACCACCAGATTTTCGATCTTGCGAATCACCAGCTCCATGCCATACCCGATCAACCCGATGATCACGATGCCAACGATCACGATGCCGACTTGCAGGGCCTGTCCGGCGAACTGCACGAGCCAGCCCAGCCCGCTGCTGGCGGCAATCAGTTCCGCCGCGACCAGACAGGTCCAGGCCACGCCGATACCCACCCGCATTGCCGTGAAAATCTCCGGCAGCGCCGAAGGCAGCACGACCCTGCGGAAGATCTGCGCGTTGCTCGCGCCAAGCGTGCGGGCAACCGAAATACGCAACGCCGGCGTGCTCTTCACCCCCGACATGGTGCCGATGATGATGACCGGAATCGTGCCGACCAGAATCAGGATGGCCTTAGGCAGTTCGCCGATGCCGAACCACACCACCAGAAGCGGAATATAAGCAAGCGGCGGAACTGGCCGGACGAACTGCAGCAAGGGATCGATGATGTCGAACACGATCTTGTTGCGCGACATCAGCAGTCCTACCGGAACGCCAATCGCGATCGCGCCGACGAATCCTATGACGATGCGAAAGCAACTAATGAGGACGTCGCTCACCAGCGATTGCCCGCCATAGCCGTTGCGCACGATTTCGACGAAGGCCTGCCACACCGCCACGGGCGAGGGCAACGCGAACGCGGGGAAGACCCCTGCCATCGAGACCGCCTGCCAGATCGCGATGGAGACCACCAGCACGGCGGTGGTCAGCCAGTACGAATTCAATTTCGCGCGGTTGCGGCGGATCTTGATCACTGGCTCTATCGGCGACTCGACGTGATGCTTCAGTCTGGGTAGGGCTCTCACTGCCGTCTCCTCAAGTTGAAAAACTATGAGCGCACGAAGGACCGCCCTTCGTCACCCCATTCGTACGCGCAATGCGCGAATAACGCAGACCATTTATTATTGAATCGTCGAGCCTTCTACCAGGCCATGCGGGTGGGTTCTCGCGCCGGCCTTACCGCCGAATAGCTGGAATGTCTGTTTTCCGTTTTGCTTCTGACTTGAAGTATAGGCAGCCGCGGTGGAGTCGGATTCCGGCTTTGCGGATTGCGTGCCTCGTGGCGGGATCGCCGTTTAGTCAAGCATTCTCATTCAATAAAGGTCCGGGTAGTACCAGGCGTCAGGATCCGATGGAGCCAGCCGGACGAGCCTTCGCTGGCTCCAGGCGAAACGCCAGAACGGGTGCCGAGTCCGCCCGTTCTGGAACAAAACGTTTCGTTTTGACCGGCGCCACTCAAAGCGGCTTGCGATCCTTACGGTAGGCGTTCTTCACTGCGATCTTGCCGTCCTTGAAGGTGAACACGTCCACCATGCGGGCCTCGATACGCGAGCCGTCGGCCGTGGTGCCGCGAAACGTCGACTCGGAAACGCCACGCTCGCCGCTCACGAAATGCTCGCCCTCCTTCCATGACGCATCGGGACAGGTTTCCCATGCGAGCGTAAACCCTTGCCGCACCGCCTCGCGACCCTTGAAGATGCGGCCCATCGGGTCCGGTCCGGCCACGCCGTAAAACACGCACTCGTCGGCCATGCAGTTCATCAGGGCTTCGATGTCGTGGCGATTCCATGCATCGTTGAAGGTTTCGAGAAGACGGATATAGTCCACATCGGCTTGTGTATTCATGTCGATCATCAATTGTTTCGTTGAACAAAATAGTCGTTGTGCCGTGCGCGCGCCGGAAAGCGTTCGCACGGCGCAGAACCGGCTAGCGTCTCTCGTCCTGCGCCAGATACTTGTGGTAAAGGAAGCGCTGGCCCACGCGGCGGAACGGTGCGAAGCCCCTCCACCTCACCTTGCCCATCACATTCGGGTATTCGAGCGCCGAGTTGTAGATCGGCAGATCGTCGTAGCCGGACCATTTGCCGGCGATGCGCTGCGCCATCCGCCGCCCTGCGTGCGCCGAGAACGAAACACCATTGCCGCCGTAGCCGACCGCATAGAAAATGCTCTGCTGCGGGTCGGGCTGCATGACGCGCGGCATCATGTCGTGGCTGACGTCGACCCAGCCCCACCACGAAAAATCGATGCGAATGCCGCCGAGCGCGGGAAACTTGCGTTGCAGCCCTTCGACGAGGACCGCGAGATGCCGCGGATTGGCGGCATCGGCGCCGGTGATCGCGCTGCGGCTGCCGATCTGCAAGCGGTTGTCCGGCAGCAGGCGATAGTAGAAGCGCAGCGTGCGCGTATCGGTAATCACCACATGGGTCTGGAAGCGGGTCGCAGCGATCTCGTCCTGCGTCAGCGGACGCGTCACGAGCGAGTTCGACAGGATCGGCATGATCTTCGCGCAAAGCGCCTTGTGCATGTCGTTGCGCGTATAGCCGCCGGTCGCGAAAGCGACTGTCCTGGCGCGAATGACGCCGCGCGGCGTACGCACGCGATGCACGCCCTGCACGGTGTCGACGCCCAGCACGGGCGTCCCCGGATGAACCCTGACACCGAGCGCGCGCGCCATGCGCAAATAGCCGAATGCGAGCTTGAGTGGATGAACGCCAATCCCGTCCGGCTCCAGCAACGCGCCGCAGTTTTCCTTGTCGTCGACGTAGCCTTCGGCCACTTCCTTTGCGCTCAGCATGCGGGTGTCGTAGCCGAACACGTCCCGCATCACCTTGCACTCGTTGCTCAGGAATGCCATCTTCCTGGCCCGGTGCGCAATGTACAGGTGGCCGCCCGGCTGGGGATCGCAGGGCACTTCGCCAATGAGCTGCCTGAAAGTATTGAAACCTTCCCGAATCTCCGCGTCCAGCTTGAGCGCGGTCGCCTTGCCCCAGCGCTCGATCCATTGCGAGCGATAAAGCCGGCCGCTGGCGTTTTGCCCCTGGCCGCCATTGCGGCTGGTGCATCCCCACGCGGTGCGGTTCGCGTCGACGACCGTGGCTCGTATACCGTGTTCGCGCGCGAGAAAGAGCGCAGTGGAGAGCCCCGTGAAACCCGCACCGACGATGAGCACATCGACATCGGCATCGCCCTCGAGCGGGCCGTCGTCTTCGGGAGGCGCACCGGCGGAGGCCACCCAGTAGGTGGGCGCGTACTCCATGCCACGGCTGGACAAAGGAGAGACAAGCGGATCGTAGAGCGCATCGTAAGGCGCGGGCGCATCCGTACGAACCTGAGCTATGGAGTCGGTTGTGGCCACGAGATCTCCCCGTTACTGCTCCGATACTGCCTCGAACGTAAAGGAAAGCTTAGTACCAGCTTCGCCCCTTCGATAGGGCCAGACGGCGCAGTGAGGGAAATGCCCCGGCGAGGATCTTTCGTCGGAAGATTGCTTACCAGGCGGCGGGCGTGGTCAGCTCGTTCGCAATAGCGAGGAAGTTCGCGATCTTGGCGGTCGTCGCGTCCTTGCGCGACGCGAGGGCGAGGCGGATAGAAATATTGCCGCCGAGAATGTCCGCATAGACGACACCCTCGACGCGAATCTGGCACACCGATGCGGGCACCAGCGAAACACCGAATTCCGCCGCGACCAGATTGACGACCGACGAGAGTTGCGGGGCTTGCTGCCCCATCACGGGGATGAAACCGGCGTCGCGGCAAGCCCCGACGATCACGTCATGCAACGTGGGGCTGGCTTCGCGCGGAAGCAAAACAAAGGGATCCTCAGCAAGTGCGATGAGCGGAATTTTTCGCTTCTTCGCGAGCGGGTGCGTGGCGGGCACGACGAGCTTCATCGGCTCGACCGCGATGTGGTGAAACGCAACGCCCGCTGGCGATTGATTCCCGAGACGCACGAAGGCAACGTCGAGCCGGCCATCGTCCAGATAGGACAGCAGTTGTGCCGTATTCCCTTCCGCCAGGGTCAGCGTGACGGCGGGATACGACTGGCGAAACTGGCGAATCAGATTCGCCACGACCGGATTGAACGCAGCGGACCCGGTAAAGCCGATATTCAGTTGCCCCACCTCGCCGCGTCCCGCGCTTTGCGCGTTCTTGACCGCTTGCTGGGCGTTATCCAGCAGGCGCCGCGCGTCGATCGCGAACGCCTCGCCGGCCTCGGTGAGCACCACGCCATGACCGGTACGGCGAAACAGCCGGACGCCCAGTTCGTCTTCCAGCGCATGAATCTGCTGGCTGAGGGGCGGCTGTCCAATGCCCAGCTTTTCGGCGGCGCGCGTGATGTTGCGCTCTTCCGCTACCGCCATGAAATAGCGGATGTGCCGAAGTTCCATAGTGATATCTGTAAAAGCTATTTCAGAAAGACAAGATAGATATTGGACAGAATATCACCAATGCGCGAAGATGCGTCAATCTGTCGTCAGTCCGAATTGCCGACAATCATCTGCTCTGTGCCGCGCTGCTTTCCCCACAATGTCTTCAAACAATGCGGGCGGACCATTCCCCATGGCTCCAGATCACGGTGGCGGATGCGATCTGAATCCATTTTGTGAAGGGGTCTAGCATGGCAGAAGCCACCAGAAAACCGAGGCCGGAATACCGGAACATCGGGCTTG
>Ga0164242_10000232_pt1 | contig 69990 bp, 57 predicted proteins | sample OricomgcompostMG_FD_108783 | JGI IMG/M metagenome (GOLD analysis project Ga0164242, IMG submission 108783) | Miracle-Growth compost microbial communities from Emeryville, California, USA - Original compost - Miracle growth compost (MG) ... | reverse complement strand
CACAGCGAGCAGGGCGGTCAATATGCTAGCCGGAAATTCCGTCAGCGATTGTGGCGCTATCGAATCAGGCAGAGCATGAGTCGGCGTGGAAATTGTTGGGATACAGCCCGATGGAACGCCTGTTCCGAAGCTTGAAAACGGAACGGGTGCCAAGCACTGGATATATAAGTGCTCGAGAAGCACAGCGGGACATCAGCTATTACCTGATGCAGCGATACAACTGGACTCGACCGCATCAATTCAACGAGGGTCTAGCCCCGGCAGTCGCAGAAGAAAAACTTAACTCGGTGTCCGGCGTGGGTTGACCACTACAGTCGGCAGCATACGCCACGAGGCACCGGCTCGCGCCATCCAGCGCAGTGCGTTGAACATCTCGCGCAATTCGTATCGGCGTTGGGGGGCGTCGTTGCTCATCAGCGTCAGGTACGGAGCTGCGAAACTCCATTCTTCATCAGACACGTCGCTCGGGTAAGGTTTGCGTTTTTCCATCCGCCCAGGTTACCAAGTCTGAGCTGGAGTTCCTAACACGGTCTAGCCGCCTTACTGATCTTCCAGTGCCTCGGCGAAAGCGTTTCCTACGTTTTCTCGCTGCCCGTTCCCGGTCCCGTGACGGCATGCTGTTGCTGTTGCTGTTCGCGTTCGCGGTGTTCCGGCCCGCCGCCGCCGAGGCGATCGAACCCACCGCGCTCGAACTGCTGCGCCATCTTTCGCTCTTCATTCCCGCGGGCGTGGGCATCATGGTCTCCGCGCAGCCCGTGCGCGGCGAGGCGTTCGCCGTGATCGCGAGTCTCGTCGTGAGCACGACGCTCGGCATCGCCGTCACTGCGCTCGCCACGCGTGCGCTGCTGCGGCGTCAGCGTGGCCACGAAAACGCAGGGGAGGGCGCGTGATGAATGCGCATCTGCCGTTCGCGAAGCTCGACGCGATCTGGGTCTACCTTGCCGCTTCGCCGCTGCTTGGCCTCACGGTCACGCTCGTCGCGTATCTGATCGCGATGAGCCTCTATGCGCGTGCGAAGCACAATCCGCTAGCCAATCCGGTATTGATCGCGGTGGCGATCGTCGTCGCGGCGCTGAAGATCACCAATACGCCGTATCGCACCTATTTCGAAGGCGCGCAGTTTGTCCACTTTCTGCTCGGGCCCGCCACGGTCGCGCTCGCGTTGCCGCTCTACCGGCAGTGGGACAAGCTCAAGCGAGGGGCGCTGCCGTTGCTGGGCGGTCTCGTGGCCGGCTCGCTCACTGCCATCGTTTCGGCGGTCGGCATCGCGAAGCTCTTCGGCGCCTCGCATCAAACGCTGGCGTCGCTGGCGCCGAAGTCGGTCACGACGCCCATCGCCATGGCCGTTGCCGAGAAGGTCGGCGGCATTCCCTCCCTCACGGCCGTGCTCGTGATTTCGACGGGCGTGTTCGGCGCGGTGAGTGCGCGCTGGATCCTCGATATCGTGCGCGTGCGCGAGACCGAGGTGCGTGGCTTTGCGATCGGCGTGGCGTCGCATGGCATCGGTACAGCGCGGGCGTTTCAGGTGAGCGAGGAGATGGGCGCGTTTTCGGGCCTCGGGATGGGCCTGAACGGTGTGTTCACGGCGTTCGTGGTGCCTGTATTGTTGCCAGTGCTTCTGCGGTGGCTGTAAAGCCATTCCCAATATCCGGCGTGACACACCATTGTGAACCACGGTGCATGCAAGGCGACCGGGAATCTGGGCGGTGAGGATGAGGAATCAGCACGTCACAAAGGCCGCTCTGGACTGCTGGTCCAATTTGAGGCAATTTGATATTCGCTGTCGTACGCTTTTCGTTTCGAACCGAGGTGAATCGGTAACGTAACGCTTGCGAAGGGCTCATGCGGTTAGCGAGGTCGGCTTCAGCACGCGGACGACCGAATACCGATTGACCGCGAGGATCAACGGCTCCGAGTGAAAATGGGACGTCGATCCGCCTCACAGTGGCTTCGTTACTCAAGGATGTCTTGAAGGCCCTTAATCGAGCGCCACCGTCCTCGCGCGCTTACGGTTCGTACTTGGCGCGCTTTCCGCAAGCCACTCATCCTGCGAAATGCACGGTAGTCCGAGTGCGTGGGCGACGCGTTTGAACGTATCAGCGGTGCCCAGCAGATCGCGCTGCGCGATCACCTTGTGAGCAAGCGCATGCACGATTTTCTCTGGCGCGCCGTTGATCCGCGCCGCCGTCAGTTCAGTTTCGAAATCGACGACGCGGTTCAAGACAGCAGGGATCGGCATCTTGAATTGCTGGGCCTTCGCGAGAGATGTTGACACCGGGAGCACAGCTTCAGGCGATACCGTAATTTGGGCTTCACGGGCGTATTCAACGACCGCCGGGTAGACATCATCAAACCGGGCGTCTGCCGGAAGATCGGTACCCAGAATCCGGATACTCCCTGGAATCACCCCCGCCGCGCAGATCGCGGTAAGCGTCTCGACGGCAGCCTGCTGTGACGCAGTGTCCGGGGATACCGAGACAATGATCGTTTTCAGTTCGATGAGAACGTGGCGCCTTGCGTGGATAAACGCGATCATTGGGTTTCGTTCCTCAGGAGAGACGTCGATGATTCCCCCGCGAGCGGAAGTCATCATGGTGCAATAGTGATCCTCAAGCGCATTTTCACTTTCTGTCTGTGATGCCTTTCTGCTCCCGTGGTCGCCATTCATATCGAACGGACCCGGTTTCAGGAGCAAACCGCCCGTCTGTGCGTGAAGGAGTTGTGCTACCGACGCTTGCGCAGCGCTGTTCGAGCTTTGGAAGTGGGTCACAATCAGATGAGTCATTGTCGTTCCTGAAATGGCTGTCAGTGGTGTGAAATGCATTAAGCGAGTTGGTCCCTACGTCACAGAGCTTTCGACGCTCGCAGGATCGCTAGTGTTCGCTTCGCGCTTGCTCCGACGTCTGCGGCTCCGGGCGAGCTGCGAGTATTCGAGCGGTCGATACGTTCGCAAGCGAAATGCATCCCACTGACGATTTTGGATAGGACGACGAATGCGCGGAATGACAATGGAGCGCAGAATCTTGGCGTTGTAGCCCGCGTGGAGGCACACGAGAAGGACCGCGCTCAGCGCGATCAGAGCATCGTCGACGTGACAGTCCCGATAGTCGAGAAACGTCGCATAAACACGAAGCGATTCCTCAGGAATGTCAGGGATGGAAGATGGCAGCGTGCCGCGCGATTGCAAAAAATCTTCGAATTGGAGCCATAACGGCAATAGTGTCTGGGTTGCTTTATCGCTGTCATACCGCGATATTACAAAGCGGGCTTCTTCTGAGAGTTTGGTTTCTAACACTTGTTTTTGTCTCCTTCAAACAGCCGGGTCGGGTGTGGTCGAGTGGTCAATATGAAGCGGAAATTATTAGAATTCCTATTCATTATTAAACCGTGCCTGAGTCGAATTCATGTGGCATCCGCGTGCCGATTGCCGACGCTCATGCCTTGTGCCATTGTGCTGTTGCGTCGGGTCGTTCGAGATGCCAATTGCAGCCATTGTGCGGCTTCATTTGGTTGCTTTTCCCAAAGGTACGAAGTCACTGGGTAAGTGAATCTTCTCAGGAAACCGGTGCCTGATCTGCCAGCAGTAAACTTCGAGGATCATCTTCACGCGTGACGGACCGTGCCCAAGGCGGTCCGATAGCTGGATCAGTACCTCGACAGGTGGTACGCCCCGATCAAGTGCAGCGTTGCCGAAATCAACCGCATAGGTAAGTCGCAGGCTGTGACTTCCGAGTTCCTTGCGCATTGGCAGTTGATCAAAGCGAGCCTTCAGGCGGGACTTCGCGCTTTTAAGGTCATTGTTGCAACCGGTGATCAATTCAAAGTCGCGATTGCGGCAGAACGCTAGCGCAGCATTGATGGCGTCGAGCGTCTCCTCGACGTGATCGGCAAGCACTTCGGTACGACGCGGGCGCCCGTTTTTCGCGCCGCGCTCGATGGGAAGGCGTCGATTTCCCTGCAAGATCAGGTCTCGCCAGGTTTCAAGCGATTTGCCGCACATGAGTGCTTCGCGCATGCGAAGTCCTAACCACCGCATGAGGCGAAGCACGTGCATCACACCTTCATCGAGCTTTTGTGCTGCGACAAGCAGTTCGCCGAACTCTTGCGGGGTACGGGCACGGTGTTTGCCGTGGCGGTTCCGGCGCTCGAGTTGGAGAGTCCGACTGCGGGTCGAACCGGACATATCCTGGCCGGCCGCTCCCTGTATTACTGAGAGAGATGCCCGGTAATTGGCTAGCGTGCCAGCCCTCATTGCGCCAGCAGAAAGGAACATGATGAAAAATTCAGCCATCCAGCCCTCGGCGTCATCCACCTTGCCCAATACGTAACCGATGTTTGCGGAGAATCGTGAAAACTCCGCCCAATGCAGACGGCGGTGGTACTGGGTATCCAGGCTTCCGCCTGCCTTGTGGCTCAGCCTGGCTGAGTGATGAATGCCTTGCGCTTTCCGACCCATAAGAGCTCCATATATTCTGATGACGCCGAGGTTGCGCCCCAATGCGCTGGTGCGTAGGCACACAGGCGCATGGGGATCAAGGCAGGCGTGCCCTGCCGGTGCATTCCGAGACTTCTCCGACTGGCAGCACCTGACGCGTGGTGGCATCGGCCACGTGCCGGGCAACGGTCGCTCGTTGAGGGTGATGATTAAGGGGGCAGGCGACAGGGCGTTAAACTGAAGGTCCAGTGCGAATCGCACGGGAAAACGTCTGCATGCTTTGTGGAAGAGGTGGCCCGGAGGAGAGGTCGAAGTCCGTTTACACGGAAGCATCGCGTCTCAGAGCAGCGCGCCTTGCGGCGCTTGGGCCTGGTTGGTTGCTGCGCTTGCGCGGCAGCATTTCGGGAGCCTCGGCGAATGGCCGTGCGGCCGTGGAGAGGTCGTTGAACGTCATTGAGGGCGCCGGATGGCGCGATGCAGACCGTCGCGAAACGGGTTACGTTGCTGTATGCGGCGCTTTTTTTCACTTTGACGTCGGCCGACGCATTTACAGCATGACTGGAGCCATCGACCCTGAGCGGCGATAGCACCATTTCGCTTGATCATTCTGGGCGGCCGTGCGGCTGGCTTATTTTCACTGAGGGCGTAAGGATGGCGCGATGCAGACTGCCACCTTGGTGCATGCTGTGCCTTTACCACGCTTTGATATGGGCCGGCACATTTACAGTTTGAGGGAGCCATCGGTTCTGAATAGCGATAGCACCATTTCGCTCGATCATTCTCTGCATACGCAGGATGACCTCTGAAGCAATTCCTGAGAGCGTTAGCTCCTAGTTTTTCACTGCTGCCGCCAACGCGGCGTTTCAAGCTTTAATCTAAGTATGCTCCGGCTCAGAAAAACCTGCAATGCTCCACGAGATATGCCGTTGCACGGTTATCACTCCAGCTGCCCACGAAACATGTGAGCGATAGCGCAACGGCAGTTAGAGGGTTGGCTGGGTGGCCGGTTATGAAGCTACCCTAACGAATGTTCCATGCATCGGCGTCGAAAAAAGCTATATCCGATCCGTGTTATCGGGGTGGGGAACGGTCAACATAGGTGCTTGTCCGACTCGGACGAGGATAAAAATCTAAGCTACCGATTCTTAACCGATAAGCGATTCACGCTAGGTGAGTTTTTACCGCTCCAGGATGATCTCGTGAATCACCGGACACCTGATCGGGAGCTCGTATCAGGACGGTCCCGACCACGAGCGCTTGGGTATCCGGCTAAGTGGTAAGGCTTCCAGGGGATCAGGGAGCGCTCAATGAGGCCGAGTTTTTTCGTGGACGCGACGCGACTCTCGGACAAGCCGCAAAATCTCCACGTCCAGCTCAGCATCCATGAATCGCGCGAGCCCCGCGGCAGCGCCTGCACGCACGGCTGCATTACTGGCATCACACCTGAGTTCGAGGATACACGCGTGCAGGTAGTGCTCGCGGTCAAACGCGAACACCTCACCCGGACCGTTATATTTTCCGCTGTGGTCACTGATATGATCGTTCACCATCATATCGACCTGCCGGTACACGCAACTGCAGCCAGGGCCGCGACGGTAACTCAGGATGAGTGGGTCCTCTGCGACGACATTCAACAAGAACTCCAGGGCGATTGCGTAGCAATTTTCATTTTCTGCTATGTCAGGATGGATGAACGGCCTCGGCTTCAAAACCAGACAGCCCCATGCGGTGGCCCGGTGCCAAAGATTCACCCTGCTCAACTTTGCCCGTGCCCGAGCGTACTCGGACGTCGTACGCAGAAAGTCGGCGTCGGTCGCCCATCGATAGAGGTGCTCCTCCAGATCGATGCGCGGTGCCAGACGCGCCAGCGCGCTGTTGATTGCGTAAGCGTCAGCGAAGTTTGGCGGCAACGGCGCGTGATGAAAGGCGAGCTCCGAAGCGGCAGCGTCCATCAGAGCGTCCCGGTAGCGCTTTGCCTCTGCCGATTTCAATTGCAGTGATTCGCTCATTGTGGACTCCTATAGGAATATAAAAGAAAAATGCAAATGGCAAACAGGTCAAACAGGCGATGTTTCTGCTCGATAATACCGATGCCAAACGGTAAGAACGCGGCAAGTATCACCGACGGGCGGTCGCAGTAGCATGCAGAAAGAAGAGCCAAAGCGTGACATATTCAATGCCCAGCAGTCTTACACTGCGAGCGAATAGGACAGGACTTCGCCACTTCCCTCGTCCTAATGTGTCGTCAGCACGGCGCGGATCTGTTGTCCAGTGTTCGTTGCGCACTGTTGGCGCACAACACCGGCAGGACCTTTTGCCAGCTACGGCGCTCGAACCGGCCGTGCTTGTAGACCTTCCACTTGCCTTCGCCTTTGAACTTCAGCCCGGTCCTGTCTACGACGAGGCAGCGGATCGCCAGTGCGCAGTGTTTGCCGCGATCCTCTGCGTTTGCGTGCGGCGGCTCAGGAGCGTGTAGTGGGGCGCCGGCACGCCCAGGAAGGCAAGCTTTCTCAGGCTGAGGCCGAGCCCCTTGGAGTGCGGGCTGAGGCAGCCGAAAGACCTGTCTGAGGTCAAGTCAAGCGACATCTGGACGGGCGCGCCCATGAAGACGGGGCAGGCACGAACGTCCAGCCTGGTCGGCGCGGCGACCAGGCTGGATTGGTCTACATCGTCACGTTCGCTCGTGCTATGAGGCTTAAGCTGTACCGCCTGCGGTTCTTGGCGTGGTATTTGTTTTTTTAACCGATTGCTGACTGGCCGTGACCTTCCGCATTTTATCGTCGGAAATTGAGAATGTACGTAGGAAACCGAATTGTTGGCTGCGCCGAATCCGGACGCTGTTACGCATAAAAGTCACAACGTCGCCGTTGGGTGCATATAACCACAGCATCCGATGCCGTCGGCAAGAATGACGCCACCTGTTCATGCCCGGCTTGCATCGCTGAAACACCCAGATAGATTTCTCCTGACTGAACGAGACGGATCGCGCGGGCCTTCCTGCTCAGTGCTAAACATCTGTTCATCCCGCGTATATTTAACTTCCAAGAGTGAATCCATGTTCAAGTACCTGGGTGTATTTGCGATGGCGTTGATGCTGGCCGCCTGCCATGGCAACGCCGGTTCGAGTGACCCGCTCGTCGGCACATATGGTGTCGAAGGGAGAGATGCTGTCCATCCTCTCCTCAAGATCGAGCGAGATGGAGATCGGTATCTGGCTTACGATCCCGACAAGGACGGTCGCTGGGAGCCACTGCGGGAGAAGATCTCTCCGTTCACGGCTGCCGACCTGTCGGCCCTCAGTGGTCGCAGCGAGCCGGATGACGTCACCGGCATCAAGGCGAACACGTTCGTGTTTTTCAAAGTTCCGATTGGCTGGTCTGTACCCGGATTCCAGACACGCACCGGGTACGTCGTTTTTGTCGCCCTGAAGCTGGTTGATCTCCAGCGGATGCCGTAACTTTTTCGGGGCGTCACCAACGATCGGTGACGCCCGTTTCGGTTAGGCACGCTCGCTTCGATTTCGAGGTAGTGTCGGCTTGAGTGGTGAGGACTAACGCCACGCGCACTGCGTGGACTATCCCCGGCTGTTGTATTTTGCAAGCCGTATGATCAATTCACGGTGGCAACGCGCGACGCTGCGCCAGGACGTGATGCCTACTCTCAAGCAGAAGGTCAGGGATACAAGCAGCCGCTCGGCGCTTCTGCACCCCACGCTCAAGCGGGTGCTCAACAACATGGGTTGATCGTGCCGGAAACGGCGCGGCGCATCGACCCATGGCATGCCTACGTGTGGCTGGCCCGACGGGAAGCGCACGATCTCCAACGGGTGCACATTGCACGTTTAACGGAGCACGCGGAGCTCAGTCGTGGACGAGCCAATGAGGTGTTATCGCCACGTTCCGCAATGCTGCCAGATAGCAGATACTTCGCCGCCTAAACGTCTTATAAAGCGGCCTCTGGTTGTGTCGCGAAAGCTGGGACCGGTTCTGAATCTCCGGCTACGCCTCCTGTCGTCGGGAGGTGTCACAGTTCAAGCTCGAAGAGCTCGCTGCGTCGCGAGTGGGCGCGAATAAAACATCCACCGCACGCCGTATCAGTAGTCGCCTCGCCGGAGTGTCCTTTTTAACGGACCTGCGCACTTCGTGCAGCGCCCGATCGCGCATACCAGTCCGTCTCTCCTTTCAGGTGGCAATTGCGCTCTGCAGCGAACGTCATCGCGCGCGTTCGCTTCGACGAAGGCTTACGAGTCAACTTGTAAATGCCATTCCACTGCGGCGGACGTCGACCATGACACTTCACTGCGCGACCAGTGCTCCACGTTCATGTCCGGTTCCCAATTTGGCAATGGCTACGCCACTGGCGCTCGTGCACCTGTCCGCCGCCTCGAATGAAGTCTTGCTCTTTTCGATATTTGTGGTTCATCTGGCGGCGCTCAAAGGCACGACTTGCATCGGCGATTTTCGCGGGAAACTGATTTGGAGGACGTCCTGCTGACAGAGACGGACGCGTGACTCATTGCGAGGAGAGCCAAGATGACCAGTGATCAACTGCCCCCATGCCAATGGGGCCCACATTTCATTTGCGGAGCATGCCAATGCGAGCCCCTAATGCCCGTACATCTGGACGCTTCGTGTGGGCGCCGATGTACCCGAGAGCCGGCTATTGCCGATCCCGTCCAGGGGAAAGGTCCCGCCAGTTCGGCCTGCGGGGCCATTGTCATCCCTTCAGGGTGGAAGGCGTCGACGAGCGGGACGACACATGGATTGCTTCCTATGTACGCACGAAGCTCAGAACGATGGCGGCCGATGCTTTCCCGATATCGCGCCATACCACGGACTGTGTTGCCAAAGTGCTGCAGGAGCGATTTTCACGGACACGGATGCGGTACTGCAACACATCCTGAGTTTTGCCGCTTTGCGGTATCTGCGTGAGGGCTCGAGTACCGTCACGCTGGACGACGTCCGGGCTGCGCTGGGTATCGCTGCGCCGTTGCGGCCGTGACGTCGCCTTCGTCTAGTAACAGGTGCTCCAGCAGGTGCTGTCCAGGCATGCCAGTCGGGGCTGGGGACTCATGCGAAGGACGGTGTGGAGGTTCGCCGACAGAGCTCGCCGGATCCATCCCGGGTGAAGCCATAAATCGAGTCGACCGGCGCGACACGTCGAGGAAGAGCGATGGGGGGCGTACCACCGGGGGACGACTTGTGTTGCAGATGTTGCATGAGAAGCTGGACTGGTCGAGCAGGCTGAAACCAGATCGACACGGGGAAGCATCTCTCCCATATGGGCGTCTGAAGCAGTAAGGCTTAGACACATTGTCACTGCTATCTACCAGTCATTCAAATAGGAATCCAAACAATGTCACTATGGAAAGCAATATGGAGAATTTTCATCGCGGAATTTCAGGATGGCATGCGGGATTGCCTGCATCCCGTGTTTCTGTTCATCCGTTGGTTGCGCAACCGTCAGTGGTAGGCCAGATGCGGATAAGCGCTTTTTCCCGATTGGGCGGATCGTGCCAAAGGAGTCTAACGATGGAAGCTCGTACATTCATATTCAAACCCAATGGTCGTCCTGGCAACCAGCGGGGCACCTTGTTTATCGTCGCAGGTATGCCATTCGAGGTTCTTCAGGAATGGCGCAGACGGATTCGCGCGCGCAAGCGGCGCTGCCTTGCCTGTCTTCTACGCCCGAGAAGCCTGGAAGCGTGTCGATCGTACCGCCGGATTGGCCGGAATCGGCGGCGCACAAGACCTCGTCGCAGCAGACACATTGCGCTGCGCCGTCGCTGTCGTCTACTCGTTCGTTGAACGTGTGCGCCGGACGGTCTCCCCTTTGCGCCTCCAGGGACAAAGGCTGAGCCCCGATTCGATGAAGGGATGTTCGATTCGATAGTTTCGATCGGACATCCTGCCTATATCAATTTCGAGGTCCAAATGAAATCGTATATTTATCGCTCCATGCTTGGCATCCGGATCTTGCTCACTATCTTCTGTTTGGGCTGCGTGGGGTACGGATGGGGCGGCTTTCTTCATCACCAGCCGGTTCATGTTCTCGTGGTTCTGCAGGCGACGCTCGCCGCCGCCGCGTTGATCTGGCTTCCTAATTCCACTGTGCGTGGCTGGACCTGGCTGGCCTTTCTGGTGCTGTGCTTTGGCAACACGCTCGTGCTGCTCGCACACAGCCGCTGGTCGATGTTCTCAATCGGTCTTATGGTCGCCTCAAGCATAGGGTTGTGGCGCCTACATCGACGCCGGTGCACAACGCGGATTATCGTGACCGGCACCGATGTCCATGTCCCTTTGGCAATGAAGATCGAGCGAGCGCGTGGTGACGCAGCGAGGGAAGAGGAACAAGCCTTGGTGGCGCCTTCCGGGCTGGACGCAAGGGAAGCTCCTGTCGCGGTTTTACGCGCGGAGCCTCCTACGATTCGTCGCGAGCAGGTGGTACGCGCGGTCAACCCGCCGCAGCCAGCGCCCACGCAGTCCGCCACCGCCTACGATTTCAGCGAGAATGTCCGACGGGCGCGGTACACGTTTGACGCTGTGGTGGGAATGGATGAGACCAAGCGTCGTCTGCTGCGGACAGCCCAGGATATTCTTGAATCCAACGTACGGCCGCGAAATGGCGTGCTGCTCTTCGGTTCACCGGGCAACGGCAAGACCTTTTTTGCGGAGGCGCTGGCTGGTGAGCTCGAGGTACCCTTTCTTTCGATTGCATACGGCGATGCTGCCTCGAAATGGGTCAATGAAACGCCGCAGAAGGTAAAGGCCGTGTTTGCAGAGGCCAGAAGGATTGGCGCGTGTGTCCTGTTCATCGACGAGATTGATTCCTTTATCAAGTCGCGTGACGGCCGCGAGCATGCGATGGATCGGGACCTGACCAACGTTATGCTCACCGAGACCGTTGCGTTGCGTGGAACCCAGATCATTCTGGTCGCCGCGACCAACCTCTTTGATGCTCTGGATGGCGCAGGTATCCGCGATGGCCGGTTTGATTACAAGATTGAAGTTCCTGCACCAGATCTGAAAGCGCGCGTGGCACTGCTGGAACGCTCCGTCCGTGAAGAACTGGGCGATGAGTTCGTCGAGAGCGAGGCCATCATGTCACTGGCAAAGCGCTGGGAAGGCTTCAGTGCGGCGCGCCTGAGTTTACTGGGCGCGCAATTGCGGGATCTGCATCGCGATGGATGCTTTCAGGGGCCCATCACCGTGGAAATCGGCATGAGGGCTATGCGCCTGCTTCAGGGCCGCAAGGGTGCGTTGCCGGAGAACGTCAAGGATATCGCAGACATTGTCATGCCAGAGGCGTCTCGTGGTGTCCTAGGCGACCTCGCGTTCAAGATGACGCGCACGGAAAGCCTTGAGCGCCTGGGAGCCACGCTGCCCACTGGCGTTATCTTTGCCGGGCCGCCGGGAACCGGGAAAACGCAGGCTGCCATGGCACTCGCAAAGGCTAGCGGGTGGGCATTTCTTCCCGTTACCGGTGCTCAGATCATAGCCGATCCGAGGGCCTGGGACCGGATCTGGCGGGAAGCCTGTGATATCCGGCCGACGATTATTTTCATTGATGAGGCGGACGGTATCCTCCAGGATCGACGTTTTTCCGGAAATAGGGCCATTACAGAAAGAATTCTGACCACCATGGACGGCGCCGGCGGGCAGGTCAGGGACGTCGTCTTCATTGCCGCGACCAACCATGCTGACAGGATCGACGCGGCTGCGTTACGCAGCAGGCGCTTCGAGGAGCGGGTCGACTTTGACATACCGGGTGTCGCTGTCATGGCCGACTACGTGCGCAACGCGTTTTTGCGGAGACTCGGTAACCGCTGGAAGGTTCGGCCAGGGGTTGTCGAGCAGTTGATTGACGTGCTGCGTGGGCGCACCATTGCCGACGCAGAGGCAGTCATCGAGAGGGCGATCGGGATTGCCGCCCTGCGCCGCATCCGTGAGCGTACGGCCGATATCCGGACCGAAGACGTTGTGCGGGGCGCCAGGGACATCATTGCGTCGTAATGGATGCGTGGTGCGTAGCGATTGCGTTGAACGTTGCCAGGGTGCGAGCAGGCACCCTGGCAGCCAATGTCAGGCGGTGTCGCGGCACCCCGCATTCATGCTCCACAAGGGCGGGGTGGAGCACCGGTCCGCGGCCGCAAATGAGAAGAAGCTCGGACAATCTGCGCATGGGCTGTTCGATGTCTTCTGCCTGGCGCTCGTGCGCGGTTTACACGGTGCCATGGTCCGTTGCTTGGCAAGGTCTCATAAGCCATCGACTCGGGTTGCCGTGTCAGTTAGGGGCCGAGGAGTTCGCCGTGCCCGATTGTGGCCCGAGCATCGGTTGCGCGATTACTTTGATAGGTGCCGCCCGGAGAAAACCGTGGCGGTGCCCGGGTTTGCATGCGGACCGGCATCATCGGATTTTCATGGCCGGTGAAGCTGACCAATGGGGGTGAGCGCGAGCAGCCGTTTGGTCAGCTGAACGACCCTCGCCTGATATTCAGGCGCGACGAGATTGCTGATCCCCCCTCGGCGTAGTCCGGTCCGAACACGTGGTCGATGGTGAAGCCCCAAAGCGCATCGAGTACAAGCGTGACCTGTTTCTCGTTGTTTTGTCGCACGGCTGATCACTGGCTTCGACTGGCGGCGTGCCACACTTGCAGCCCGACCTATTCGTTGCGTCGCGGTGAAAGTGCCCGAAGAGATTGTTCAGTCTCGCGGCGCAACCGCACAGGATTCGCCCTTGCGTAGCTTGAGCATCGCGTCCGGCAACGTGTGCAGCGAGCCATCCGTAACGAAAGGCAAGGTGCCATGAGCGGCGATGCTGGCCGCAGTGTTGTGATGCACGCATTCCGCATCAGCGGGTGCTCAATAGTCGATTGAGATAACGGCCGGGCCATATTGTGTCTGCATGTTGGTCGCCATCGTGAACCACCAGTTGCTGCTGGCCTCCGGTACTGCAAACGCGAACGCGCTCATCGCGAGCGAGCCGAACACGCCCGATGCCGCCGGGCGGACGAGCAGACGAACTGGAACGCCCGGTAATTCGGCGGCATGAGGTCCTCGCGGCACTCATAGAGTCGGTCCGACACGAAGCGCGTGAACGGCCTGCAGCACAGTCACGGCTAGGCTGCAGGCGATCAGGTAGATGGCCGACACCTGAAACTGCGTGATCAGCACGCTCGGCATCCCGACAGCAAAGCTCAGCGCGCCAATGATCAGGATGCCAAAGCATGAGAAGATCATCGGCCGGAGCTGATGAGCTCCACATAGAGATAGGCGCGCGCGACACCCGTAAGCGTTTCGCAACGCATCAGCTTGCGCAGTTCGAATCCAATGCTGGCCATCAGCGACTCCGGCTAAAGGCCACGCGTAGTGCGGCAAGCCAGCGGGGCTCGCTTTCGAGCAGGCCGATGGCCGGACTTGCGGGTTCGGCCGGATTGGCGATCTTCACGACCGCCCCGGCGGCACCGAGCGTGTGGGCGATGAAGATCGCCCGGATAAACGTCTTGATGTCCTTGATCGGCACGATCCGGCCGATCAGCACAATCATTCGGCCCTTGCGCACCGCTCGGCGAGCGGCTCAGGGCATCGACGTCGATGCCGTTCGGAATCGTACGCGTGCGCCGTCGGCGATCTGGCACTGAGAGACAGGAGCCGATAGACGCTTCATTACCCGACTGGACGAAAATGCATAAAATACGTGAAACGTGTATTGTTTTAACCGGAGGTCACGATGACTACTGTAACCGCTACCGATCTCGCCCGGCGCACAAATCAGGTGCTCGACGCTCTGGCTCGGGGCGAGTCGGTCACGATCACACGCAACAACACAGTGCTCGGCACCATCAATCCGCCCGCGCGCGCTGTCACCCTTCGAGACGCCTTCGAGCGGCTCCCCAGGATGTCGCCCGACGTTGCCAGGCGCTACAAGGCCGATATCCGCCATGCCGATTTCGACGACGAGGTGCGTGATCCGTGGCAGAAATAATCGTTGATACCTGTGTCTGGATCGACGTCAGTCAAGGCATCATCGACGTTGACGCGATCTACAACCTCGCTGGGTCTGAACTGGTCCATGTCTCGGCGATCTCGCTGGGTGAACTGGAATTCGGCGCGCAACTCCCAAACGACGCGCGAGAGCGGGCCGAGCGCACGGTATTCCTGCGCGCCGTCGAACGGATGTCGGTGCTCACTGTGACGCGCGAGACTGCGCAGTCATTCGGTCTGCTCGCGACCATGATGAAGGTGGCGGGCCGCAATCCGCGCCCGCGTTATAACGTCTCTGGATCGCCGCGCAGGCTCACGAACGTCGTCTGCCGCTGCTCACCAGCAATCCTGACGACTTTCGAGCGCTTGACGTGATTGAGGTCCTTGAAGCGCCCAAAGTAGCTCATTGAACACAGATTGGCACGAAGGTCACGAGCTTTTCAATCACGCGCCTTGCGAACTCGCCGGCATCGGCAAACTTGCGATGTGCGTCTGTGAGACGAGCCCAGAAGAACAGTCCTGCGCGCGGTGCAGGAAAGGTGATGGCGTCTCCGGGTTCGCGTCTTGGCACGGCACCGTACTAGCCCTGGCGCGCTCGCCATGGCCCGACCTGCCAAGCAGGCGGCCAATCCTGAGATACTGCCCGGCCGTTACCTGAGCGATGGTGCTGGTATGCGCATCGCGGCCAGTCGTGGTCTTTATTCTTGCTTGCTGCAAGTCGTCGCGAACGCCACGGTCTATGCGCAGCCGGGATGCGCCATGGAGTGCTCTCACCGTGATCCAAAGGGACAACCTGAAGGCCTGTTTATCAAGATGCCCGTTAAATAAGAGCGATAGCCCATGACGACGGGCGGGAGGGTACGTCCGGGCAAGAAAAAATGCTGTTTGTAGGTGCTCCGATCATGCAACGGTCCGGCCAGATCGCAAGCTCTTACCGGCCGCGGGCCATGTTGACAGCGCCACTTGCTCGCCATGTCGAAGCGACACCGCTCGAGGATCACGGCGATGTCGTAGCGCGCGAGTTCTACGGGCGGTGTCGTGCCGTAGTAGAACGCCACGCGCAGATTTGGCGCGACGGTGTCGGTAGCGGTGGCGTCCGCGCGCGGCGGGCGCTGCGCACAGGGCGCACAGCGTGGCGAAGATCGGCCGTGCGGTACGTGAAAGCTCACCGCGCGCCCGCGCGACGAGGCAGGCAGGCGACTGGACGCTGGCACGGGCGCCGCCGGATAACTTGAGGAAGCGCAAGTTCCTATTTCGCACGTTGTATGGCGTGATTCTGTCCGAGGGGAGAATGTCGCGAGGTGGCTGTTGGACCGACCCGTTGGCGTAACTTGGTGTCGGGCGGCGGCGATGCATGCCTTCCTGGTGAACGAAATCGTTTGCTTCCGGAAACCTGCTCTATCGTCGGTAGCGAGGGATGATGCGCATCGGTCATGCTGTCGCACCGCTTTCAGCATGAGTTCGTGATCAACATGGTCGAACGCGCCTTTGATGTCAAATTCCAGCACCCAATCGTATTTCCAGCATCGAACCCCGACAGCAGAAATCGCGTCCAGCGCTGACCTGGAAGGACGGTAGGCATAGGAGTCCGGATGGAAACAGGGCTCTACGCGAGGGACGCTCGCCTGCGTTGACCCTTCCCCCCGCCGAGCGCTTCATGCCATCAAGGTGATGTAAGCTCACGAAAAGCATCGAGCCTCAACTCGACCTGCTTGTCGATATGGCGTTGTCACTCCATCCGACAGTCGATGATCGCAGTTTTCTGTCCATACCTCCGGCTTCTTGACGGGCGTCACACTAGTTCGAAGTCCTCTGAATTGCATACTCCAGGCATCCTGATGATGCTCTTCCGCACGAAACTTGACTTTCCGATTTTACGGAAATACTGGATTGGCGAACGTCCTCTAGAACGAGGCGATCGCTAACCTCATAAATCGGGAGAGTTGATATGACGTTTGATGAAACGCCCATATACGAGTGTGACAAGGATCTCGGGGGTGCGGACTGCGACTTTTACGAAATGCTCGCGCATGAACCATGCGAAGAGCCCTGTGCTTGGCAACACTCGATTGGCGAGCCCTACAAAGAGAAAGAATCTATGGGCGCGGCATGTGCCATTAATTGCCGAAGTCGCGTGTTGGGAAGTATCGATGAACCGGGCAACTGGATAGCCTCCTACGTCCGTACAAGACTCAGGACGATGGCAGACGATGCCATCCCGATCTCCCGCCACACCGCCGACTTTGCAGCACGCGCGATCCGGGACCGTTTTCTCTCGGATACAGATACCGTCTTGCAACGGATCCTTGATCTTGCTGCTCTTCGGTACCTCCGTGACGGCTCAAGTACCCTGACGCAGGAGGACGTCGAGGTTGCCTTGCGCTCGCTCGAACCTCCGCGTCGATGACAATTCACCCGGCGACCGGTGTCGGCGAGAGATGTCGGCCGGTTTGCCGTGAGAGGCCGGACTGGTAGCTGCTGGGTTCAGATCGGCGCGGAGCAATCAAGATGGTGTGGGCTTCGCGCTGCGACCGCGCGTTGTATCGTCGATGTTGTACGGCAGGTGCTCGACGCAGGTCTGGCACTTTGCAATCGGCGTAGGAGCACGCGGCGTTGGCGCCGCGCGGAGCTCGGTACGGGACTCACTGCGGACGACGTCCCAATCCTGCTGTTGGAGCTGTCAGGTTGATCGTAGCCTTGGCATGAATTCGGAGAAAGGAAATCCGCCGAGAAACTGAGATAGCGTTCTCTGCACCGGCATTTTGTCTCAGTCGTCGGTGCTGGACGCGCCGGTGGATTTCCCCTGTTGAGGTGGTCAGTGGGGGCGAGTGTTTTCACGAGTGCGGCGCGCCGCCTGCACCAGCGACACGATTTCCGCATCGAGCTCCGCGTTCATGATTCGGGAGAGCCCGGCCGCAACGCCCGCGCGCACGGATGCCTTGCTTGCGTCGCAGAATATGTTGACGACACACCCTTGGACGAAGTGGCGCCCTTCAAACGGATGCGCTACGCCTGGGCCGCAGTAGTCTTCAAAGTGTTCATCGATTTGTTCCGTCATCAGAATATCGATTGGCTGGTGTCGGTGTGCTTTACCGCGGCGATAGCTCAGGATAAGGGGATCCTCAGCGATGTCCTTGAGCAAGAATTCCAGCGAAATTCCGTCGCAGTTCTCATCATCAATTTCGTCGGTCTTGAGAGGTCGCAGCAATCTCAAAGCCAAGCTTCCCCACGAGATAGCCCGGTGCCAGACGGCGGCATTTTTCAACTTCGCGTGTCGCCGCCTGTATGCAGACGACGTGCGTAGGGAGTCGGCCATGGTCGCTCAACGATACATATGAGTTTCGTAGTTAATGCGTCGTGCCACGCGCGCGAGCGCGCTATTTAGGGCGATGGCGTCGGTGAGGAGTGGTGGTAGCGGCTCGCTGCGAAGGCTGAGCGCACGAGCGACAGTTTCTACGAGGGCCTGCCGATCAATCTCTGACGTCATTTGATGGAGCTTATTCATTACGACATATCCGGGTAATGTAGTGGAACGATATTGGGGCTAGCCTCATTCAATCCCAAGGACGCCGTTGAGGCGTCTCGATGCCAAAACAGGATGCGGTGCCGTGCTTTCCTACACGCTCGAGTGACGTGTATACGGAGCTTCGGCGACCGAAAGCGGATTGAGCGCGTGGATCAACGGACCTCAGGTAGAGGTAGACCGTTGATTCTCCGTGCAGTGGCTTCGTTATTCGGGGGAGACAAAAGGCTGTTAATCGAGCGCTGGCGTCCTCATACGCTTACGGACCGTAGTTGGCGCGCATTCGGCACGCCACTCATCCTGTGAAATGCTCGGGAGTCCGAGTGCTTCGGCGGCGCATTTAAATTTATCTGCAATACCCAACAGATCACGTTGGGCAATCACCTTGTGAGCGAGTGTATGTACGATTTTCTCTGGCGCACTATTGAGCCGTGCCGCAGTCAATTCCATTTCGAAATCAACGGTGCGATTCAATACCGCAGCGATCGGCATCTTGAATTGCTGTGCCTTTGAAAGAGACGTTGACACCGGAAGTACAGCTTCAGGCAATACCGTGATTTGGGCTTCTCGGGCGTATTCAACGACGGCTGGATAGACATCGTCGAACCGGGCGTCTGCCGGGAGATCGGTACCGAGAATCCGGATGCCCGCTGGAGCCACCCCCGCCGCGCAAATCGCGGTAAGCGTTTCCACGGCAGCTTGCTGTGACGTAGTGTCTGGGGACACCGAAACAATAATTGTTTTCAGTTCGACAAGAACGTGGCGCCTTGCCTGGATAAACGCAGTCATGGCGTTCCGATCCTCAGGCGAAACGTCGATGATGCCTCCGCGCGAGGAAGTCATCATGGTGCAGTAATGATCCTCCAGCGCGTTCTCGCTGTCCGTCAGATGCACCTTGTTTGCGTCGTCGCCGTTCACAGCAAGCGGGCCCGGTTTCAGAAGCAATCCACCAGTCTGTGCGTGAAGGAGTTGCGCCGCCGAAGCCTGTGCTGCGCTGTTTGAGCTTTGAAAGTGAGCGACAATCAGATGAGTCATTGTTATTCCTGAAGTGGTGGTTGGTGATGTGAAATGTATTAAAGCGGTTTGCTTCTTATGCGACAGAATCGCCGATGTGAGCGGGATCACTAGCGCTCGCCTCGCGCTTGTTTCGGGGTCTTCGGCTTCGGGCGAGTTGCGAGTATTCGAGTGGTTTGTACGTTCGCAAACGGAACGCATCCCATTGGCGATTTTGAACGGGGCGACGAATGCGCGGGATGACAACGGAGCGCAAGATCTTGGCGTTGTATCCTGCGTGCAGGCACACGAGAAGGACGGCACTCAGGGCGACCAGAGCGTCGTCGACATGGCAATCCTGGTAATCAAGAAACGTCGCGTATGCGCGAAGCGATTCCTCCGGAATGTCGGGGATGGAGGAAGGCAATGTGCCGCACGACTTCAAGAAGTCTTCGAACTTGAGCCATAACGGCAGCAGTGTCTGAGCGGCCTTGTCGCTGCTATATCGGGATAGCACAGTGCGAGCCTCCTCTGAGAGTTTGGATTCCAGCATTTCTTGTTTGCCTCCTTTAGGCGGGTGAATCGTGTGTAGGTGTCGATTGATTCGTAATGGAAATTATTAGAAGCCGCGCTCACGCTGAAGCCCTGCGTGATTCGTCTGGATGCGGCGTCCGCGCGCTGGTCGTCGACGCCTATGTTTCGAACCAATGCCGTGCTGCGCTCGCTCGTCCGCGCTGGCCAATGCGGATATCGCGCCGCTTTCTTTGCGAGCTTCTTTCAAGGGTACGAAGTCACTGGGCAGGTGGATTTTCTCGGGGAACCGGTGCCGGATCTGCCAGCAGTAGACTTCGAGGATCATCTTCACGCGTGACGGGCCGTGCCCAAGGCGGTCCGATAGTTGGGTCAGTACCTCGACAGGCGGCACGCCGCGGTCGAGTGCTGCATTGGCAAAATCGACCGCATAGGTAAATCTCAGGCTGTGACTTCCGAGCTCTTTGCGCATCGGCAATTGGTCAAAGCGTGCTTTCAGGCGGGACTTTGCGCTTTTGAGGTCATCGTTGCAGCCGGTGACCAGTTCAAAGTTGCGGTCGCGGCAGAACGCCAGCGCAGCGTTGATCACATCGAGCGTTTCCTCGACGTGATCAGCAAGCACTTCGGTACAACGCGGTCGTCCATTTTTCGCGCCGCGTTCGACGGGCAGGCGCCGATTCCCCCGCTGGATCAGGTCTCGCCAGGTTTCCAGCGACTTGCCGCACATGAGTGCTTCGCGCATGCGAAGTCCCAACCAACGCATCAGGCGAATCACGTGCACGACGCTGTCATCGAGATTTTGTGCTGCGGCAAGCAACTCATTGAATTCCTGTGGCGTACGAGCACGGTGCCTGCCGTGCCGGTTCCGTCGCTCAAGCTGGAGAGCCCGGCTTCGCGTTGAGCGGGACATGTCCTGTCCTGCCGTGCCCTGTATCACTGAGAGCGACGCTCGATAGTTCGCGAGCGTGCCAGGCTTCATATCCCCGGCAACGAGGAACCAGACAAAGAACTCGAGCATCCAGTCTTCCGCTTCGTCGACTGCCTCCAGCGTGTGACCAATCCGGCTTGCGAAGCGTGAAAACTCGCTCCAGTGCAAACGACGGTGTTTCTGCGAATCTTTGCTTCCGCCGGCTTCCCGGCTCATCTGTGCGGCGTGGTTGACACCTCTTGATCTTTTACCCATAGGACTCCTTGTCTGTGGCTGGTTTTTCCGCCTGTACCTGACCTCATGCGCGGGGCGGGAGCGCGCATGAGGGCACCCTGTTGCCATCGGCTGCGATGGCGACGTGTCCGAAGAGGACACGTGGTTGAAACGAGCAGGTTCAACGAGGGCGCGACGTTGATCTGCTGGCATACGGGACTGCAAAGGGGCGGGCAGAGACGGTTTAGCTGAGGGTCCCCGGCGGGTGCCGGTGGAAAGGTCTGCGCGCTTGGATTTGAGAGCCCGGGGCGGAATGAACACCGCGCGTCGCATGGCGGCGCATTCGATGTTCAATCGCATTCGTGTGCATGCAGCACGTGGGCGATGACGGCTCGCGTGAGAGCGAGCACGAGGTGAGCGGATTCCCGGATGAGCAAGTCACACCGAGATCGCGCTTGATGGCCGATGAAAGGATTGATGGGCGCCAGAGTGGCGCGGCGCAGACCAAAACGATCGATGAGGTCGATCGTTTCATGACGCAAAGGAAGCCTGCTACCGTCCGCAGGCGGACAACCGAGGCATGCGGAGGATCCCGGCTGGGCCGGGAAGCACTCATGCCTTGGGAGAGGCCTCTTGCATTGGAAGAAGTAACGCGTGCGGTTCTCGCGCGCGAAAAAGTGGATTTCGCTCGAAATGACGCACAACCCTTCGGGGAGCTTGGCTCTCCCAAGGATAAAAATGATGGGCGGCTGGTTAATCGCCAATCAATATCAGGCTGCGGGCCGGTAGTCCGGCCCGCAGCCTGGAAAGCCTTCTTTCAGATAACCCCAATCCGTTGCCCGCGTCTTGCGACGCGAGTCAATTCGTGAGGGATCCGCGCTGGTCGCCAGCGCAAGCAGGGGGTACGCACAGATTAAGCAGCGCGTTTTTCAGGGGGATGTGCTGCGAGTAGCAGCCGGGAAGATGTTTTCGCCAGACGGACTACGGGAGCCGTGCCCGGGGCGCTCTCAAAAAAGCCGTTCTAGCAATGCAGGGAGCTGGGTCGAAACCGTTGCTGTGCAGGGTGCCGTTCGGCAATAGTCGATGCGTCAAAGACGCTACAAGAACTGCTACGTTAGCACAGTGTTTTCTGATTGGAAATATTCGTGCTCGTTGCGAGCGCAAGCAGAGGCTACGCGCAGATTAAGCCGCGTGCTTTTTCATGGTGGTGGGCTGCGAATGGCAGCCAGGAAGATATTTTCGCCAGACGGATTATGGGAGCCGTGCCCGAGGCGTTCTCAAAAAAGGCCGACCCGGCAATGCAGGGAGCTCAGTCGAAACTGTTGCTGTACAGGGTGTCGTTCGGCAATGGACATGAATTTCATGTCGAATCGATGCGTCAGAGACGCGACAACAGTGGCTACTCTAGCAGAGCGCTTTAAGGTTGCAAATCAAATCGCACATTCACCCATTGGTGCTTTGGAAAAGCTACGTAAAAACATGCGTCTTTTCACATGTTGAATCGGTTTAGGTGTAACCCCCTCGAATTTGATTCAGCTATGTTGCACCGCAGACGAGTGGGGCAGAAGCGTTCTCCCCCGGAACGTAGACGTTGCGGCGCGGCGCGTTACGCGGGATTGAGTTGACCGGCCGGGCAGGCAGGTGTTGGCTGCGCAACGACCTGGCAAGCGGGGAATGGGCATGAGCAAACATAGATACACCGGCCTGCCAGTCGCCGGTGCCGGTAGTGCACGATCGGTGTGGGTATGCTGTGGAGTCGCGCGGCGCGCTTTGCTCCGATGGAGCAGTAGCAAGCTGCCCGGAATCAGCCACTCGGTGGACATCGCGATACGTACGAGCGCCAAGCGCAGACTTGGGCTTTTATCCGAGACGAGCGGCCACGACCTCTTCCTCCTTCCATCATCAACTAATCGAGGCCGGTATCAGCGCGCAGGAAGCGAGCAGGAGGGCGCCTCCGCGCCCGCCGCTCACCACCTGGCCCTTACCACTTCCAGTTAAGCCCGGCGACCCCGCTGTAATCCTGCTCGTGATTGCCGAGATCCGCCGATACGCGAGCGAACACCGACGCGTGACGGCCGATTGCCCATTCGCCGCCCGTCGCCACGTGGGCAATCGTGCGCGCGAGTGGCGTGCCGCCCGCCTGGTAGACGTACTGCGGCGCGCTCGCAAAGGCCGCGTTCACCGTCTGGTTCACGCTGCCAAAGCGCTGCTGCACGTTCGCATCGATCTCCCACGTGTTACTGCCGCCGTCGCTGCGCTGCTGCGTGAACAGATAGCGCACGCCCGCCACGCCCGTCGTGGCCGCCTGGCCCGTGCCCTGGTAGACGAGATCGAAGAGGTTGCCGCCGCTCTCGCCATAACCCGCCTGGCCATAGTGACCGAAGCGCACGCCAAGATACGGCTGCAACGTCATGTCGTCGCGCAGATGCAGGCTCAGGCCGCTTTCGACATAAGCCGTCGTCGATTGCGTCTGCACGCTGCCCTGCGGGTTGCCGGACAGGTCGCTGAACGCCACCGCGCGATTGACCGAGTTGCTCCAGCGTCCCGTGCCGACCATCGCCCGCGCGAAGAACGGTTGCGTCTGCGGATTCCACGCGCCGTACACGAGCGCCTGCCAGCCGTTCGCATGACCGCTCGCGCCCGGCTCGTTGAAGCCGAGGTCGCTGTAGTCGGCATCGACGGCCACGCCCACGCGCACGTCGCGCAGCACCCTGTGGTCGTATCCGACCGTGAGCGAGCTCGTGCGCACATCGAGCGCCGAACTGCCCACCGAGGCGTCGCCCGCGTTGTGTGCCTGGCCGTAGCGCACCTGCGCCCACAGATCGTTAGCAGGACGTGCGATCGAGGCTGCCGTGAGGCGTTCGCCCACGGTGTTCTGCAGCGCCTCGGTATTCTGCCGTGCGACACGCAGCAGGTTTGCCGCTTCATCGCCCGCCATCTCCGAAAGCGCGGCGCGCGCGCCCGCTGTCGATTTCATCAGCAGCGCACTCGTGATCGAGTTCCCGCCCGTGCCCGCCGCGTAGATGCGGTTGAGCGCGCTCGCGACCTGCAACTGGTTCTGGTTCTGGCCGACAAGGCCAAAGCCCGAGAACAGGCCCGTTTGCCAGAAGATCGACGCGATGTTCAGCGTGAGATCCACTTGCTGGCCCGCGTAGCTGAGCGTCGGTGCGAGGTAGGCATAGTCGGTCGAGACGCCCGCGAACTCGCCAGTGCGCGTGCCGGTGTAGGTGAGGATCGCCATCGTCGTGTTCGGCTTCCACGAATCGGGACCTGCGTTTACGACCACCTTCGCGCCGCCGTTGCTGCCGCTCGAGGCGAGATCGACGTCGCCGTTTACGGCCACGCTGCCGGCCTGGCCTGCCGCATTCGCGCTGACCACGAAGGTCGAGCCGTCGTTCATCGCGAGATTGCCGTTGACGTGCAGCGTGCTGCCCGGCGTCGTGGCCTTGAGCGTGCCGCCCGCGTTGATCGTCGCATTGCCGGTGAGCGTGCCGCTGCCGAACAGCGTGCCGCCCGCGTTCACGGCGACGTTGGCCGCCGTGGCCGTATCGACCTGCACGGTGCCGCCGTTGTCGACGATGCCCAGGTTCGCGCTCGCGAGGTTCTGCACGAGGCCGCCGCTCGTGACCGTTACGCCCGCGACGTTGCCGTCGCCGGTCAGCGTGCCGCCGCTGTTGACGACCGTGCTCGAGACCGTGCTGCCTGAATGGACGAGTTGTACGCCGCCCGCATCGACGGTCGTATCGCTGACCGTGCCGCCCGAACTCACCACCTGGGTGCCACCCGCGAGCAGGGTGTCGTTGGCAATGGCATCCGCCTGCACTTCCTGCAAGCCTCCGCTGTTCACCGTCGTGCCGCTGGCGGTGCCGCCGAAGGCGACCTGCTGCACGCCGCCGCTGTTGACCACGGTGTTGTTGGCGTAGCCTTCGACCACGCCGTCCACGTACTGCAGGCCGCCTGCGTTGACGGTCGTGTCGTTGGCCGTGCCGCCGGCCAGCACATTCTGCGTGCCGCCGCTGTTGACGACGGTGGTGCTCGCGACGCCGCCTTCAAGCAGCGTTTGCGTGCCGCTTGCCGCGAGTGTCGTCGAGGAGGCGAGGCCGCCTGCGCTCACGCGCTGCTCGCCGCCGCTTGAGACGAGGGTGTTCTGTGCCACGCCGCCCGAGGATACGGTCTGCGCGCCGCCCGCGAGTGTCGTGCCGCTCGCCGTGCCGGCGACCGTCTGCGTGCCGCCCGACGACACCAGCGTGCCCTCGGCGCTCGCGCCCGCTGCGATCTGCTGGACGCCGATGCCGCTGACCGTCGCGCTCACGGCAGAGCCGCCCGACGACACCATCTGCGTGCCGCCAGCGATCACCGAACTGCTTGCCAGGCCACCCGAGGTGACGATTTCCGAGCCGCCCGAGCCGACGTGCGTGCCGCTCGCGATGCCACCGGAGAGCACCGTGAACGCGCCGCCGTTTTCGACGAGCACATTCGAGGCCGCATTGCCCGAGACCAGGAATCCGCCATTGGTGTTGCTGCCGCTGACGTTCGCCGAGGTGTTGCCGACGAAGGCCGCGCCCGAGTCTTGCGTTATCGTCGCGCTGCCGGCGCTCGTGACGGTCGCCGAGCCGCCGCCTTCCACGGTGATGCTGCCGGCCGAGCCGCCGCCCGACACGGTGATCTGCCCGCCGCTCAGCACCAGCGTGCCGCTCGCCGCGCCGCCCGAGGCCACCGTCTGCGAACCGCCGCTCGAGACCACCGCGCCCGTTGCGCTGCCGCCCGAGGAGACTGCCTGCTGGCCGCCATCGGAGACGAGCGTGCCGCTCGCTGCGCCGCCATCGACCACGGATTGCGTGCCGCCGCTGGTGACGCTCACGCCGCTCGCGATGCCGCCCGACGAGACGTACTGGGTGCCGCCGCTGGCCACCGTGACCGAGCCCGCATTGCCGCCCGATGAAACACGCTGCACACCGCCCGCGCTGACCAGCGTGCCGGTCGCGATGCCGCCCGAGGCGACGTCCTGGACGCCACCGCTCGCCACCGTCGTGTCGATGGCCGTGCCGCCCGTCTCGACGCTCTGCAGGCCGCCGCCCGCGACCAGCGTCGATACCGCGCTGCCGCCGGCCGCGACGTCCTGCGTGCCGCCCGACTGGACCTGGGTCGCCGTGGCGACACCGCCCGACTGGACGCTCTGCAAGCCGCCGCCCGAGACCGTCGTGCCGCTTGCCGCGCCGCCCGTCGCAATGTTCTGCGTGCCGCCGCCCAGGACCATGGCATCTTGCGAGTGGCCGCCGGAGGTAACCGTTTCGAGACCGCCTGCGCTGATCTGCGTGCCGCTTGCCACGCCCCCCGACGAGACCGTCTGGGTGCCGCCGCTCGTGACGAGGCTGCCCGAGGCAGTGCCGTCCGCCGCGACGGTGAGCGCGCCGCCGTCGCCGATCTGCGTGGCTACCGCGCTGCCGCCCGAGCCAACCGAGACCGTGCCCGCCGAGCCCACCAGCGTGCCGCTGGCCACGCCTGCAACGCGCATCGCGCCGCCGTCGCTGACCGAGGTTGCGTCGGCGATGCCGCCGCTCTCCACGACCTGCGAACCGTTCGGGCCGACGAGCGTGCCGCTGGTCGTGCCGGCCACCGTCTGCGTGCCGCCGGTCACGGAGGTTCCGCTCGCCAGGCCGCCCGATTCGACTATTTCGGTGCCGCCGCTGCCGACGAAGTCGCCGAACGCACTGCCGCCCGAGAGTACGGCGAAGCTGCCGCCGTTCTCGACGAGTACGCCCGACGCCACGTTGTTCTGCACCGAGAACGCGCCCGAGGTGTTGCTGCCGTTGAGGATCGTGCCCGAGGTATCGGCAACGAGTGTGGCGCCGGCCTGCTGGTCGAGGCCGTCGACTGTGCCGCCGCCTTGCAGCGTGAGCTGTGCGCCCGAGGCGAGCGTCGTCGAGTTCGCGTAGCCGCCCGACTGCACGCTCTGCTGGCCGCCCGCGGCCACGTTCGTGCCGCTCGCCGAGCCCGAGCTCGTGATCGTCTGCAGCGAGCCGCTGCCCACGCTCGTGGCCTCTGCCGCGCCGCCCGCGCTGACGGTTTGCGTCGCGCCGTTCAGCGTCGTGCCGCTGGCCGTGCCGAGCACGGTCTGCGTGCCGCCATCGAGCGTCGTGCCGAGCGCGAAGCCGCCGGCGGCGACGTTCTGCGCGCCGCCCGAGACGACCGTGTTCGATGCGATACCGGAGACGTTCTGGGTGCCCGTGGCGCCGACTGTGACGCCATCGGCGCTGCCGCCGGCATGGATAGTCTGCGTGCCGCCGCCGTCGACGCTACCGCCCGTGGCCGAGCCGCCCGCCATCACGGTTTGCTGCGCGCCCGAGCCCGCGACGGTCGTGCCCGATGCCGTGCCGTAGAGCGTTTGCGTGCCCGAGAGCACGGTGTCGTAGACCGCGCCGGAAACGACCTGCGTCGCCCTCGCGTCGATGGTGCTGCCCGAGGCCACGCCGGCCACGTCCACTTCCTGCGTTGCGCCGCCTTCGATATGCGCGCCGGAGACCGCGCCGCCTGCGTAGACTTGCTGCTCCCCGCCCGACTGCACGTCGGTGTCCGAGGCCGTGCCGCCATAGGCGACGATCTGGATGCCGCCGCCCCCAACCACCGTGCCGCTCGCGACGCCGCTGAAACCGACACCTTGCTCTTCGCCGCTCAGCACGGTGCCGAGCGCGCTGCCGGCGAACACGAGCTGTGCGCCGCCGCTGTCGACCGTAGTGCCGCTCGCGACGCCGCCGCTCATGACTTGTTCACCACCTGCGCCGACGCTCGTCGCGCTCGCACTCGCACCGGCCGACAGCGCCTGTACGCCGCCGCTCAGCACGAGTGTCCCGACCGCGCTGCCCGCGACGTCCTGCTCGCCGCCCGAGAGCACCGAGCCGCTCGCGACGCCGCCTTGCGCCACGGTCTCGAGGCCGCCCGCGAGCACGAGCGTGTTGCTGGCCGCGCCGCCCGAAGCCACGGTTTGCGTGCCGTTCGCCCCCACTTGCGTGCCTTGCGCGCTGCCGCCCGAGGCCACATTCAGCGCGCCGCCGTTCTCGACGAGCACATTGCTCGCGACATTGTTCGCGATCGAGAACTGCCCGTTGGCGTTCTGGCCGCTGACGGTGGCGCCCGTGTCGGTGATGAGCGCGGCCCCCGCCGACTGGTCGACGCTGGTGGCCGTCGCGCCCGCCGAAACGGCCAGCGTGCCGCCGCTCGCCACCGCAGCCGAGCCCGCGCTGCCGCCCGCCTGGACGTCAAGCGTGCCGCCGTTCGAGACGGTCGTTTCATTGGCCAGGCCGCCCGAAAGCACGGACTGCGCGCCACCCGAGAGCACCGCGGCCGAATTCGACACGCCGCCGTCGCCAAGGACCGCCGAGCCGCCGGCCGAAATCGTCGCGCCGTCGAGCGTGCCGCCCGTCACCGCGCTCGCGAGGCCGCCCGAGAGCACCTGCGTGCCGCCGGCCTCGCCGTTGTTGCTGACGAGCTGGGTGCCGCCCGCGTAAACGAGCGCCGAGGTGGCCGTGCCGCCCGCCACGTTCTGCATGCCGCCTGAGTAGATCTGCGTGCCACCCGCACTGCCGCCCGTGCCGACGTTTTGCGCGCCGCCGCTCACCACGGTGCCGCTCGCCGTGCCGTCCACGTCCTGCTCGCCCGCGTAGATGACCGTGCCGGCTGCGCTTGCGCCGGCGAGCACCGTCTGCGTGCCGCCCGAGATCACGGCGCTCGCGGCCGAGCCGCCCGCCGAGATCGTCATCGAGCCGGCTGTCTGGACGAGCGTGCCCGACGCGATGGCGTTAGCGTTCACGTACTGATTGCCGCCCGCGGCGACCGTCGTGCCGCTCGCGCTGCCATAGACGTCCTGCTCGCCGGCGACTGTCGCCGAGATCGACTGCGCGCCGGACTCGATGCTTTGCAGACCGAACGCCTGCACCATCGCACCGCTCGTCACCGCGCCCGAGCGCACATCTTCGTAGCCGCCGCTGCCAGCCACCGTGCCGATCGACGAGCCGCCCGCGAGCACCGTGAGCTGGCCGCCGTTCATGATCTGCACGCCCGAAGCGACGTTGCCGCTGATGCGGAACGACGAGCCGTTCGGACCGGTGCCCGAGAGCAGACCGGAAGTGTCGGCCGTGAGGATGGCGCCGCTTTGTTCGTCGACGCCGAGCGCCGAGCCGCCGCCGTTCAGCGTCAGCGCGCCTCCCGAGGTCATCGTGACGCCCGATGCCGCGCCGCCCGAAGACACGATGATCGTGCCGCCGTTCTCGACGGTGCTGCCGCTCGCCCGGCCGCCCGCAAGAATCTGCTGTTGCCCGCCGAGGACCGTGGTGCCGCTCGCGACGCCGCCGCTGTTCACTTGCTGCGCACCGCTGTAAATCGTGGTGCCCGAAGCGATGCCGCCCGCGACAAGCGATTGCGTGCCGCCCGTCACCGCCGTGCCGCTCGCGACCCCGCCGCTCACATTCTGCAGGCCCGACACCGCGACCGTCGTGCCGGCCGCCACGGCGCCTGCGAGCACATCCTGCTCGCCATCGGCCTCGACGGTCGCGCCGTTGGCCACGCCGCCCGACTGGAGGGTTTGCGTACCGCCCGAGATCGTGTCGAGCGTCGTCACGCCGCCGTTCGCGACGACCTCGGTGCCGCCCGAGCCGACCGAATTGAAGCTGCCCGACCCGCCGGCGAGGATCGCGAGGCTGCCGCCCGCCGAAACGCCCGTGCCGGTGGCCGTCGTGCCCGCCGAGACGCGCAGCGTGCCGCCGTCGACCTGCACGCCGCTCGCCGAAGCGCTGTTGGCAAGCGTCACCGTGCCGCCCGAGAGGACCGTCGCGCCGTACGTGCTGGCCGTGCTGCCGTTGACAGTCTGACTGCCGCCGGCCGAGATCACCGCGCCCATGCTTTCGCCGTTCACCAGCTCGTTGCCGCCGCCCTGGACTTGCGTGCCCGATGCGAAGCCGTACACGCCAACGGCCTGACTCGCGCCGCTGCTGACAACCGTGCCGCTCGCCGCACCGTACGCCACGGTTTCCGTCGCGCCGCTCGCGAGCTGCGTGCCGACCGTCGTGCCGCCGTCCACGTAGACGTCCGTGCCGGACGCTGCCTGCGTGCCCGAGGCGACGCCGCCGAGCACGTCCATCGAGCCGCTGTTGAACACGGTGTTGTTGACTGTGCCGCCCCACATGGCCAGCGCGCCGCCCGCGAGCACGGTGCCGCTCGTCTGGCCGGCGTAGACCAGGTCGCTCGCGCCCGCGTTCACGACCGTGCCGACTGCCGTGCCGCCGTCCACATACTCGACCGCGCCGCTCGCCAGTTGCGTGTTGCTCGTGACGCCGCCGTCCACATAAGCGGCGCCGCCCCCGTTGACGGTCGTGTTGCTGGTCACGCCGCCCACCGTGGTCAGCGCGCCCGAATTGTTGATGACCGCGTTGTCGAGGATGCCGCCGCTCACGACCGCCGTGCCCCAGGCATTGACCGTCGCCCCCTCGGCCAGGCCGCCCGAGACCGTGAGATTGCCGCCGCTGCCGACCGTGGTCGCGCTGGCGGTGCCGCCCGCGAGCACGCTCAGTTGGCCGCCGTCCTCGGCGAGCACGTTCGAGGCGTAGTTGCCGCTGATCGAGAAGCTGCCGAGCGAATTCGACGCGTTGACGATGGTCGCCGACGTGTTGGTGACGAGCGCGCCGCCGGCGGCGATGGTCACGGTGTCGGCAAGACCGCCCGCGTCGACCTCGAGGCGGCCGCTGTTGGCGACCGTTGTCGAGGTGGCCATGCCACCGTTGTTGACCGTGGTGTTGCCGTACGTACCGACCGTCGTCGACGTGGCCGAGCCGCCGCTGAGCACCGTGAGGCTGCCGCCGTTCTCGAGCACCGTGTTGCTGGCGAGATTGTTCGATACGGTGAAATCGCCCATGCGGTTCAGACCGTTCGTGATCGTCGCCGAGGTGTTGGTGATGAGCGCGCCGCCCGAGCTCTGCACGACCTGGTTCGCCGAGCCGCCCGCATCGACCTCGAGCGTGCCCGCCGCGAGCAGGGTATTGCTCGCGACGCCGCCGCTATTGACGGTGAGCATCGCCGAGCCACCGTCGAGCATGATGCCCGAGGCCACGTTGTTCTCGATATAGAACGTGCGCCCGGCGCTGGTCTGCGCGTTGGTGATGGTTGCCGAGGTGTTGGTGACGATCTGCCCATTCGCGCCTTGCACGACCGTGTCCGCCACGCCGCCCGCGTCCACCTGGAAGATGCCGCCCGCCGAATACACCGTGTCGTGCGCGGAGCCGCCCGCGAGCACGCTCAGGTGACCCGTGCCGACGATCTGTGCATGTGTGGCGACGTTGTCGGCGATCGAAAAGTCGGTGCCGTCGGTACGCGTGTTGGTGCCCGAGAGCACGGTCGACGAGGTCGTCGCAACGAGTCCGCCACCCGAATTCTGCACGACCCCAACGGCAGAGGCGCCCGATTCGACTTCGAACGTGCCGCCCGCGTTGACAGTCGCCGACGTGGCGCTGCCGCCCGAACGCACGTCAACCAGACCGCCGCTCGATACCACGGCGTTGTTGGTCGTGCCGCCGGAATTGACGGTCTGCGTGGCCCAGGTGCCGCTCACGGTGGTTGCGTTGGCAACGCCGCCCGAGAGCACCGTATCGTTGGCCGCATAGCCGACGGTCGTGCCGCTTTCCACGCCGGCGACCGTCTGTTGTGCGAAGTAGGGGAAGCTGCCGCTCAGCACTGAACCCAGCGCGCTGCCGCCTGCCGCGATGTTCGCGGAGGCGCCGTTGTTGATATGCGCGGCGCTCAGCACGCCGCCGCTCGACACGGTGACGCTGCCGCCCGAATTGACCGTGCTTGAGTTCGCCGTGCCGCCCGCTACGATTTCGCTGCCGCCGTAGCCGATGGTCGTCGAGTTGGCTCTGCCGCCGGCCGAGAGGATCTGCGTGCCGCCCGAACTGATGACGCCAACGTTGGCCTGGCCCGTGCCCGTTACGACCTGGCTGCCGCCACTCGTCACGTTCGCGTAGCTCGCCACGCCGGCGGTGACGTTTTGCGTTCCGCCGCTCGTCACAATGGACGAAACCGCAACGCCGCCGCTCACGTTCTGCGTGCCGCCCAGCACCCGGGTGACAAAGGTGATGCCGCCCTGGCTCACGACTTCTGTGCCGCCCGCGCTGGCCACTGTGCCGCTCGCAATCCCGAGAACATCGAGTTCGCTGCCGTTCGCCAGCACGAAGCCCGAGGCGACGTTGCCGGTCACGCTGAAGGCGCCGCCGTTGGCGTTGGTGCCGGAGACCGTGCCCGAGGTCGTCGCGGAGATTACCGAGCCCGACGAAAGCACGAGGTTCGTGACCGTTGCGCCAGCCTCGATCACGGCGCTGCCGCCCGCCGAAACCGCCACGCCGGTGGCGCGGCCACCGCTCGCGACGTCCTGTGTGCCGCCGTTGCTGACCGTGGTGGAGGAGGCGACCCCACCGGAGAGCACGCTCTGTGCGCCGCCGTTGTTGACCGTGGTAGTGGAAGCGATGCCGCCGGAGAGCACGCTTTGTGTGCCGCCGTTGTTGATCGTCGTCGAGCTCGCCTGGCCCGCGACCGTCTGCAAGCCGGCGCTGTTCACGGTGGTCTGTGTAGACGCGCCGCCACTCCCGACGGCCTGCACGCCGCCATTGCTCACGGTGATGCCGCTCGTATGCCCCGAAGCACCGACCGTCTGCTGTCCGTTGGTCACCGATTCGTTGTAAACGGTCGTGCCGCTCCCGACGTTCGAGGTGTAAGCGTGCGCGGGTGCGGATATGAGTGTGTGCAGGCCGACGAGCGAAAACAGGCCCGCGAGCAGGCGCGAAACGCGCTTTCTGCGGTTCCCGAAGACGTGCAGGCAGAATTTGCGGCGAAAATTGATCGGCTTCATGGTTGTAGCGTGCGGTTGTCTTGCTCCGTCGCGCGCGCGTGGTGCGACGGAGCCTGGTCTCTTGTGGGATCCGTCTTCTTGATGGCGGAATCGATATGGGGTGTTGCGCAGCTTTGGCGCGCGATGCGCGCGGGTGTCAGCGTATCAATGCATTGAAGGTGCCGAAGCGGCGTCGCTTCGCGGCGCAGCGAGCAGGCCGAAGCCGGGAATGCGCCGCAACGTGCGTTTCACCTGCTCGGGGGTGATGAGCCGTGTGCATTCGAACTGGCGCGGCGTGTCCTTGTGGCGCGGGCACCAGAAGAAGTCCTGATGATCGAAGCGATGGCTCGCGTCGTTCCAGCAGCCATTGCACGCGTGGTAATTGATCACGCGAAAGGGCGTCTCGAATTCGTTGTTTTCCATCGTGAAGCCGCTGATCATCGCGACCGGCGTGCCGCAAGCCCATGCGAGCCAGGCAAGTCCGCTCGAAAGCCCGACGAAGAAGTCTGCGTGACGCAGCCAGCGCGCGCGTTCTTCGAGCGGCCGGTCGCCGGTCTCGTCTTCGGCGCCGTGCGGAATGTGGTTCCACACGAGCCCCGAGCCGTGCGTCGCTTTCTGGTCGATGCAGATCACGCGATACCCCTGTTCCTTGAGGAACGCGACGATCTCGCGCCAGCCGGTCGGATGATTCCAGTATTTGCACTGCGTCGAGCTTTGCACGGCAATGCAAACGTAGCGCTCCTCGATCGGACGGCTGTCGTTCTCGAGCACGATTTCAGGCCGCACTTCCGTCGGATCGACGCCGAGAATGTGGCCCGCGGTGCGATGCAGTCCGACGTGACGGAAGTCGCAGGGCTGGAACACGTGGTTCGTATCGTCGAAGAAGAGACCGACGTTGTAGGTCGCGTAGTAACGCTCGGCCACGACTGCCTCGTGCGTGACGAATTCGATCTCCGGATACGCGCGGCGAAAGAGCGGCGCGATCAGCGCCGACATCGCGCAGGTGAGACGGCAGCCGTGCTTGCGCTGGAATTTCACCGCGTAGGGGAACCAGCCCATGAGATCGCCCAGCGTGCCGACCGGAAACTGGATCAGCACTTCGCGGTCCCTGGCGTCGAAGCGATGGATGAAGGCGGCGTCCGCATGTTCGCCGCGTTGCTGGATCTGCACCTCGAACGGCACGAAATACTTCTTCGCGCTCGCCACCACGCCTGCGCCGATGTCGGTCTCGAACAGCACGTTCTCCGTTTCGTAGTCGCGCAGCACGACGTGCCATTCGCCCTCGGGCAGAACCACGCGGCAGCCGTCGTTGAAGTCGAAGCGCACACCCTGAAGCGCGTGCTGCGTCGGCACGCTCGAAGGGGGAGGAAAGGGCGGTTTGGATGCGTTGCCCGCGGACACGGGACGAACAGCGGGTGCAGTGGAAGATGCCTTATCGCTTGCCGGCACGGCAAGAATGTCGTGAGGAATCGAAGCAGTCATGGGTCGAACCAGATCGGGATGGAAACCCGGTGCCGATACGATCGGACACCGGACATACGGCGATTGCTCCACCCAGTTGGGCCGATTAATAACGACTGGCTGCAGCTAACACGGTTGACAAGATTTTCGGGGTTGTCAAAAGGCGCAGCAACAGGGATTTGAAAGGTATTGTGGCTTCTAATTGACGCTTGGAAGCACGTGGCGGCGGTATACGCGCGCGCAATCGGTTGCGGCAATTAAAACTTGAGGGTTTGCACGAGAAATACTGGCGTCTGGCCGCGGTAATTCTGGTGTTCAGGCTGGCGGGAATGGGGAGCAGGCACGCAGGTGTACTGGAGGAAGTTCGATGCAACCGGACGATTTAAATCGTGCCGAACGCGAGCGGCTACCTATGCACCTTCCAGATTACGCTGCAAATATTACCTCAATTATCGAGATCGCGTATGCGCAAACCTTTGCGTCGCCACTATTCACGATATACCGGCCATGTTATCCGTGCGCGCAATGCAGCTTTAGGGAGTTGCAATCGGCATGGCGCTTTATGGCGCGTTCACGGCATTTGCCTCGCCACCTAGCGCGCTGGCGCAGGACCGTTCGAGGGGCGAGTCGAATAGCTGTAGCCATCGGCCCGCTGTATCACGGCGCAGTACCGGTGGCTGACGCCTTGAATGACACCGTTGGCGGTTTGGATATTGAAGTTGCCCGTTGCTCGTACTGCTGCTCGGCCAATATGCAGGCCTGTATTCTTGCCGGTGGGAACCTCGGCCCGGACCCGGTCACCTGTCTGAAAGCCCCGAACGCGCTTGCTGCGTGTCAGATAGCCGCGCGGGAAGCCCTGCGCGGTCACGCGTGTTCTTTGGTAGCTGCCGCGACCGGTGCATTTGACTTCGAGCACAGGGCGGCGCCAGCCTGATATCGCGGTAACCGTTCCAACGCAGGCAGCATCGTGTGCTTGGGATTGTGGGAGGCCAAGCCGCACCCGGTTCTGTCTTGTTCGTTCTCCACCCGATAGCTCCACCGGCAGATTAGTTTCCAGCAGGCGGTTGGCAAGCACCCAGCGCGTGCCATTGATGGCCGCTGCGTCATGAAGACGAGCCCGGGCGAGCCGGAGCTGCAGGGCAGATGTCACGTGGAGTTCATCGGCAGGTACTTCATTCAGCTCTTCCTCTGGCCCTGTTGGCAGTTCGGTGTAGCGCACCAGTTCAGACGCCAGTCGCGTGACGGGCGCCCACCGCAGCAGCCGCACAACCCAATTGAACGTTGCCTCGACCCTGTGTTTGAGACTTGGCGCGAGCCATCCCTCAGAACGCCGGAGATGATGAAAGCGGGCAGGGCGGTAGCGAAGGTTCTCGCTGCGCCGCCGGCGTCGGAAATTGCTACGGGAGGTCAGCGCTTCTCTGATCTGGCGCCCCCGGTGCACCAATTCGAATAGGGTGAGGACTGCCGCGTCCGAGTCACTCTCTCGCACGAGCGCAAGACCTGTTTCCCGGCTGCCGGGTTCAATTTTGATGGCCAGCGGCTGGAAGGCGCTGGCTTCTTTAAGCCGGTCTGTCAGACGGATGACGAACGGCATCACGCGATGGACGCGCGCTCGCCCGCGCTCAAGCAGCAGGCGCGCCCGTTTTTCCGTGCACGGCATCAAGGGTTTGCCGTGTTTGTCCAGTACAAAAACTGCCATTGATTCTCTTGTATCGTCCCTTACGGGACCTTGTGACGGGAGCCTTGCGGCTCCGCTCCCCTCGCCAAGGTTGCATGGCAGCGCGTCCTTGCGACCCGTTTCGTGCTTGCCCGAAGCGTGTCTGCTGTCGCAGGTTCCATTGTCCGGAACTGAGGAAGCATTCCGGAGTGGGTCTTGAACTTCCATGCAACGTAGCTCCTGTCGGAACTTTGGCTGGTCAACCTCTGGCCTGTTGCCAGGCCTCGGCCGTTGGCCGGGGCGGTTGACTGCTGGCCGCCTCAATCTGATGTTTTCGGCATGTCGCGGGAAAACTTTAGGGTTGCGCGAGTCTTGCGGAGGGTCCGCCAAGATTATCAGTCACCCACTTCGCCGTAGTAAGGAAAATGCGCAGTGGCCCCATAAAGTTTTTCTGGCTTGGGCCGATACCCCAAACAAGGCGGGCGGCAAACGACAGTCAGCTGCATTGTCCGCTTGTGCCACAGTCAACGTGGCATGTAACGGGCTGATGGCCCTATCAGGAGAATTTCCATGCTCGGAATTAACAGCAACATTAACTCGCTCGTCGCGCAGCAGAACCTGAGCAGCTCGGGCAGCGCGCTGTCGCAAGCGATCACGCGCCTCTCGTCGGGCAAGCGCATCAACAGCGCAGCAGACGATGCAGCAGGTCTCGCAATCTCGAACATCATGCAGACCCAGATCAACGGTCTGAACCAGGGCGTGTCGAACGCGAACGACGGTGTGTCGATGGTCCAGACGGCGTCGAGCGGTCTTTCGTCGCTGACGAACAGCCTGCAGCGTATCCGTCAGTTGGCCGTGCAAGCGTCGGACGGCAGCATGACCGACAGTGACCGTGCTGCTCTGCAACAGGAAGTCTCGCAGCAGATCCAGGAGGTGAACCGTATCGCTTCGCAGACGACGTACAATGGTATGAACATCCTGAACGGTTCGCTCGGCAGCGTGTCGTTCCAGGTGGGTGCGAACGTCGGTCAGTCGATTAGCCTGAACCTGTCGCAGAATATGTCGGCAGCCAATCTCGGGGGGGGCGTCGTACAGAAGGGTTCAGTCGTCGGCACGCTTTCGGGCCTGAGCTTGAACTCTGACGGCACAGCCTATACGGGCTCGGGCTCGGCAGCGCTCTCGACCATCAATGTCCTCGCGGATGGCAATGGTGGCTTCACCTTCACAGACCAGAACAACCAGGCGCTCTCGACTGCGGCGGTCAACAACCTGTTCGGCGGCCAGGCTGCGAACACGGGTTCGGGCACCCCGCTGACGCTGACGGCCCAAGGCGCGCTGACGAACGGCGCGAGCGCGACACAGACGAGTGCGATTGCGGCGATTCAGTCGGCAAACGCACAACTGACGTCGGGCGGCTTTGCCGTTGCCGGTACGACGCTTTCATCGATCGCTCTGCCCGCGAATCTCAACGCTGATCTTTCCGGCGGCACTAGCACTACTTCCATCACGTCCATCGAAATCGATGCGGATGGTGCGGGTGGGTATACCTACAAGGCGCTCAACGGTAGTACCGACGTGACGTCGAAGGTCACGAACGGCTCTCTGACTGGTAGTCAAGCCTTGGCCTCACTCTTTACGTCGACCACCGGTTCGGGCACGACCCCGGGTACGCTGGCGCTATCGAGCACTGGTTCGGGGCTGATCACGGGGACGGACCTGACCAACGCAAATGCAGCGATCAGCTCAGCGCAAACGGCCAACTACATCGCACCGACATACCCGCACGGTATCCAGGCAAGCGGAGCGACTGTCGGCACGATCACGCTGAGCACGTCGCTCGACCCCACCGGTGCAGCTGTGGGCGCCACCGGCTATACCGGGAACAACATCTCGTCCATTGAGGTCGACGCAGATGGTAGTGGCGGCTTTACCTACAAGGCGTTTGACAGCAGTGGCAACGACATTACGTCGGCCATTAGTGGGGACGGTGGCGATCTGTCGGGGATTTTCAGCACCGCGACGACTCCTACCGGTGCCGATACGTTGTCGCTCAGCATCGCTGGCAATACCGCAATTGGCTCACAGGCGAGCGTGACGTCGGGTCTGGCAGCGGTCAATGCGGCCAACCAGCCGACGCTGCTCGGTACGGTCGCGGTCAATCTCGACGCGAATGGCAATGCTGTCAACTCGGGTACCAACACGCAGTTTACATCCGTGAATGTCTATGCCGACGGCAGTGGCGGTTATACGTTCCAGGCAGTCGACAAGAGCGGAGCGGTAAATTCGAGCGCTACCACCGCAGGCGCTGCAATCAATGCGAACGCGGCCAAGCTGTTCACCGTTGGCAGCGCGACCAGCACGGGCGCCGACGCACTTTCGGGCGCTGGCATTCTGCAAAACAACCCGAACGTTGCAGCCGCAACTGCTGCGATCAACTCGGCAAATGCCGACAACGCACCAGGCCAAGTGTCGGAGGTCAATATCGGTACGTCCGCTGGCGCTAGTCTCGCGATCGAAACTATCGACAACGCGCTGGACACGGTCAACAACCTCCAGGCTTCGCTGGGTGCCGCGCAAAACCGCTTCACCGCGATTAGCACGACGCAGCAAGCTCAGTCGACCAACTTGTCAAATGCACAGTCGCAAATCCAGGACGCTGACTTCGCACAGGAAACGGCTAACCTGAGCAAGGCGCAGGTGCTGCAGCAAGCTGGCATCTCGGTGCTCGCGCAAGCGAACTCGCAGCCGCAGCAGATCTTAAAGCTTCTGCAGTAAAGCTTCATGTAACATGCGTTCCGCGCCCCGCCCGCTATACCCGGCGTGCGCAACGCAGGCCAACCGGGAGGATCGCCTCCCGGTTGGTTTTTTTAAACCTGAACTGATTCACCCGGCATCGCCCAAGCACGGAGCCCTTTCATGTCCACCGTATCCGGTACCTCGATCACGAATACCGTCGCAGCCAGCACCGCAGCGAGCAACTCTGCACTGCAGGAAGCGGCACAGTCGATCATCAGTGGGTCGACCGGCAATTCGTCGATGGATGTGAATTCCCTCGTCACGGCACTTGTGAATGCAAAGATCGCGGGCCAGTCGGCCGCGCTCACTTCGCAGCAGACGCTGGACAACACCCAGATCTCCGCGTACGGCACGCTCTCCGCTGCGCTCTCGGCCTTGCAGGCGGGGCTCACCTCGCTCTCGAACGGCACGACGCTCAATGCCTTCACGGCCACCGCCAGTGGCAACGGAATTACAGCAACTGCCGGCAGCGGCGCAGTTGCCGGCTCCTATTCGCTAGACGTCACGCAAATCGCCACCGCGCAGGTGTTGACTTCAAACGCTTTCACTTCGGCGACGCAGACCCTCGGCACCGGCACCCTGACGCTCCAGGTCGGTAGCGCGCAGACCAACATCAACATTAACAGTTCGAACAACACGCTCTCGGGTGTCGCTGCTGCAATAAATTCTGCTAGCAACAACCCGGGTGTGACGGCAACAGTCGTGAACGGTACGGACGGTGCGCACCTCGTGCTGCACGCCACCGCGACGGGGGCCGCGAACGTCATCAGCATCACAGTCAATGACCCGACCCAAAGCGACGCGCTGAACAATCTTGCCGTCCAGTCGACACCCGGGTCAACACCCGGTAGCACGACGGCCGACGGAACGACGACCTTCAATAGCGGCGCATCGCCGAAACCGACGGGCATGTGGACGCAAACCACGCCTGCGCAGAACGCGTATCTAACCATCGATGGCACGCCAATCAGCAGCACGACGAACTCGGTGACCTCGGCACTTTCGGGCGTCACGCTGAGTCTATCGGCGGCCTCCGTCGATACGACTGGAACGCCGCAGACGCTCACCATCGCCCAAGACACGACTTCGGAATCGAATGCGATCAACCAGTTCGTCACGCTATACAATACGCTCGTGACGACGATGGGTGCGCTGACGGCGTACAGTTCGACATCAACGACGCAGGGCGTGCTGCTTGGCGATTCGACTCTGAACATGATCCAGAACCAGTTGGCATCGATCGTTGCGGGCGGCGTGAAGAGCGGCGGTACAGCGACTAGCCTTGCGACGATCGGTATTACGCTGAATGCAGACGGCTCGCTCTCGGTCGACAACGATACGCTAAACACCTCGTTGCAGAACAACCAGTCGACCGTGGCCACGTTGTTCAATTCGACTAACGGCGTTGCCGCGCAATTGAACAACAACATCACCAACTACCTGTCGACCACAGGCGTGATCCAGACGCGTACCAATGCGCTTAATACCGACCTGACGAACGTCTCCAGTCAGCAATCGTCACTTTCGGACTATCAAACGCAGCTCACCAGCATGTACAACGCGCAGTTCACGGCGCTTAACACGCTGATGGCAACGATGAACAACAACCAGCAATACCTCACGCAGCTCTTCGGCGGCCAGAACAGCGCGGGCGCGATGGCCACCAACAAGAACTGACGCGATCGAGGCCACAGATCATGCAAGCACCGCCAAACATCGAGCGTATCTGGCAAATCACCAAGGCCATCGAACAGGCGGCGGCCGTGGGCGAATGGGAGCAGGCGGCACAGCTTGCGTCCGAGCGCTCGCCGCTGCTGATGTCGCTCGGTGCGCAGCAAACGCCCGCCGCACTCGACGTGCTCAAGCAGGTTTACGCCGTTGATTTCCAGATCACTGCAGCGGCGCATTCTGCTCAAGCGGCATTGAGCGCAGAATATTCGACCGCCATACAGGCGACCCGTCATGTAGGGGCCTACCAGCAGGTCGCTCGTCTGTGAGGTGACACTCCGGTTAGCATATTTTCGCTACGGACACGCTCCGGCGCCACCAAATGCTTCGTGTGCGTTCGTCTGAAGGGACAAGCCATTTGTGGCGTTAGCTGAAAAAATGGCTGGCAGGCGACGTTCAAGGTAAAGGCGCAACAGCCCGACTGAACGCACGCGGCCCGCCTTCAGCAGTAGGAATTGGCCATCCCCTCTGATGCCGTTCGTCATGCTTGAGTTGAGTGTCGTTTATGCCGAATTCGCTACGCTCCGGGCGTTTGCTCTAAGGTTCATGACTAACTGAGAAGAGCCGGATGGCAGGTTGGCACTCGTGCCCCTGAGGATTCTACCGCGCCATACGTGAGGCTTCCGACTGGGAGCCGCACGTCGGAAGGACGGAGTTGGATGTCGGACACCGCTACTATCTACCTTACTCATCCATGAGTATCTTCCATCGCCAACTCAACCGTAGATTTGTCTTTGCCGCCTCGCCGAGCCTGGGACGCCGACGAGCCGTGAAGCCATTGTCCCGTGGTCAAATCGCCGTCCCAACGAGATCCATTGACATCGAGATCAATGGCCTCTTCCGGATTGGCGTCGAATAGACCATTTCGGAGACATTGGGCAACAGCCATTCTCGCCAAATCTTCGGCATCTGCATTGACTACCTGGTCGCCGCTTCCTCTAGGCACAATCAGGCAAAACGGTTTCTTTTGAGATCCAATCCTGATGAACGTCACGCTGATGTGATGAACTACGATGACGCTATATCTTGCTTCCTGATCTTTAAGTCCCCGTGTGCAAAACTTGAATTCTGTTATTTTCACTTTTTTGTTCCGTACTTTGCACAAGCACGCTGGCTCGTGATTCACCGCCCCAATAGCCGAATCTGTCGCCTCACCGATCGTCGAGGGCTACCTAAATATCTTCAGGCATCGTCAAAGAATGGCCGGCCGTAGCGTCTGATTGTCTGAAGCCCAATGCTGTGGTCGGTAGCCATCGGGGCTATTCTGGAGCGAATTAGTGTGGGCATGCTATTACAACGATTCAGTAGAAGCAATTCTTCCTTTATAAATTTGACTGCATGCAAAAATCCATTTTCCGGTGCGGCTGGCTACCTAAATGACACCGGCTTTGTTTGCAAAACGTTTGCGTGGAAGAAAATAGACGTATATTCCGGTAAGTTAATGAGGCAAAAAAATATTTCCGGGAAGTGCAGTCGTTTCATTAAAATTCTGGAGATGTCGGATTCCAGCAACGAACCAGGGCGAGTCCGACTCGAGATCGATTTCACGCCGGTGGTGTGCAGGCGCACCTCGCCGCTCAAGGAACTCGGCTACGACACACAGGGATGTATTACGCAATGCGCGGCAAAGTCGGGAGGGGCCGGAGAACCACGATGCGCCAGTCCCGGATCTTCAGAACATCTGTCCTACTGCGTTAGCACGACCTGCGTATAGCCAGTCCCGCTGCCACCCGTGGTCTGACACTGCAAGGCTACGACCATGTTCGTGTACTTGCAGTCCTCGCCGTAACCTGGGCTCGACGCCCCGATCTGCGAACAATGCGACGAGGGGCCGTAGTACAGCTCGCCCGGCCCTTCCCCACCGGCATCGTCCCACCAGAAGACGGCAGCGGGCGCAGCACCGGTGGACGTATTGCCGAGCGCGGAAAGCTGCGCGCAGGTGGGCGCCGAATACTGCGCGCCGCCCGATGTCATGTTGAAGCACGTGCCCTGTGCGGCCGAGGGCGCCGAAGACTTGTTCGTGATGCCATTCATGTAGCTCTTCGTCACGGCCGCGCCAGTCTGGACGTACAGCGAACAGTTGCCAGTTCCCGACTTGCTCGTGCGGTACTGTGTCGTGCACTTGTACTGGGCGACGGTAGTGCTTGGAGTCGTCTTCGTTGTAGTGGTCGATCTCGAGCTCGATTGCTGCGTGGTGGTGGTCTGACCGACCGTCGTTTGCGAGCTGACCGTCGAGCACCCGGAGCCCGATGTGCCCGGCGGGTTGGGACCGAAGACCATTGTTAGCTGGTCGTAGCCCGAAGGCAGATTCGAGCCTGATCCGGTAATCGTCTTGCCATTCGGATAGAGCGTGCTCGCAGGCAGCGTCAGGGTATAGGACGCGAGGTTGTAGCTGCTGCTGGTGCTCTGCGTGGTAGAGCCGTTCTGGGTCACACTCGTCTGGGTCGTCGTGGTGTTGATCGTCACGTTCGCCATGTACGTGTAATTCGTGAGTTCGCTTGGCGATTGCCCGTTCATCAGCAACGACGAATAGAACGTCTGGGACGAGCCATTTGGCGCGCCGTAGGAGTTCGCGCCTTGCAAGGCGCTTGTGCCCGTCCCCTTGACGCCGCAGGTCGAATTGCCGACGTTGCCGTTGGTGTCGTTGCGCAGCATGAGCCCGAGCGGCTGGTTCACCGAAAAAGTCGGTATTGTTTGGGACGGCAGCGTGCCGAGCGTGGTACCCGCCGCGTAGGTCGTGTAAATCTCGTAGTAGTTCTGCAGATTGAAGGCCGGTACGCTGGAATAGTCATAGCCGGTCTTGCTCGCATTCTGCGGCACCTGGTAGAGATAGACGGTATTGCCATCGCAGGCGCTGTAGGTCTGGGTCGGGAATTTGAGGTTCGCCGACACCACCGGGTTGGCCGCCGTGGCTTTGGCGCTGATCGTTGCCATCGCGGGCGCGACCAGCGCCATCAAGGTCGTCTGCACATTGGCGGTTGCGCTCACGGTCACGGTGAACGCTTGCGCGCTGCCGAGCGCCGGATTGATCGTGCCGCTCGTGTTGGTCGTGACGGTAGGTGCGGAAACGGAGAGGCTGACGGGCAATATCGCGCGGTTGAAGTAGTTGGTGGCCACGGTGACAGCATGCGCCGATTGCGTGGAGTCGAGGAACGTCGCGGCGCCCGCGAGCGCTGCCTCGTCCACGGCGTTTTGCAGGTCGGAGCGGAACTGCACCATGCGCGCGAAGTCGACCGCTACGCCAACGGCAAGCAGCAGTGGAATCAGAAGCACCAGCAGCATGATGCTGGATACGCCGCGCTGGCGCGCACGCGGCGAAGGCGCAAAGTGTGTCTGGCGTGCGAGACGTGCGGACGGCACGGTGTGCATACGCGGGCGTGGCTGCGGGGCGTTCACGGGATCGGTTCTCAAGTGCACGGCGAGCCGCAGGCGATCACGCCGTTGCTGCGCGGTCGCGCGAACGCTGTATGCGTGAGGGTCAGCAAGCCCGGGAAGAAGTATTGAATCGGCGAGTTGTAGACGTACGTGACCGTCGCGACGATCACGCTGTCGCCGGGTGTGCCCGCAGTCGGAATCAGGTTGGTCGGCGAGGTCGCAAGTGTCTTCGCAGCCGAGCCGAGTGCTGTCGCGTTCGTGCTGCACGACTTGTCGCTCTCCCAGTCGACGGTGACGCCGCTCGACGTATAGTTCGTCACACTTGCGACAGCCATCGCGAACGAGCTGTTATTGCTGCCTACGGCGAAGGGCGTCATCATCAGCCCACCCGCTGCGCAGAAGTTGCCTAGTGAGCCTGATGTCCCGCTCGTGACGCCCGCCACCTGTTGCGCCACCATGTCGGCAATCGCCTGCGCGGCGCTGTCCACCTTCAGTTGCGCGCGCACATATTGCGAGAGCTCGTAGGTCGCAAACAGCAGCGAAATCATCGCCGGCAGGATGATCGCGAACTCGATCGACGCAACACCACGCTCGCTGGCAAAGAGGGAACGCAGTCCACGCATCAGTAGGGCTCCGTCTGGAAGGCGATCGTCGAGATCAGCATCGTGTTGCCGGTGAGCAGCGAGATGCCCGGCAGCGTCCATGGATACGAATAGCCGATCTGCATGACGACGTCGTAGTTTGCCGATACCAGGGCTTTGGTTTGGGTCATCGACTGCCCGGTTACCGTTGCGGTCCTGAGCGACTGGAAGCCGCTGCCGGCAGGGCTTCCAGAACTCGCGGCCGCCACGTAAATCTGGATGTTCTGCGTGCATGACGGCACGAGCGTGAAGGTCGTGGTCGTCAGATCGTTGCAGACCGCCGTGGCGAGCGCTGTCGAGTAGCTGCTGCCAGACAACGTGCCGATGCGCAGCAGGCGGGCGCCGTCGCGCACGGCGTTATCGAGCAGTTCCTGGGCGACGAACACGAGACCGAGCTCGATGATCATGAACACGACGAGCAGAAAAAAAGGCAGGATCAGCACGAATTCGAGCGTCGACGCACCGCGTTCGCGCCGCATGATCCCCGCCACTCGCTCCCGGGCTCCCCCAATGGTCCGTGGTTTTTGCATGTCGTTCGATGCCGTGCGGCTCACTTCCCCGACGCCGCGACGAGGCGCGACTGTTCGCTGAGTGATATCGGCACCTGAGCAACGTTCGAAATCACGGGTGTCATTGTTGGCGCAACCGGTTCGGCCGCCTGTTGCGACGCGCGGTTGTTGATCGCCGCGCGCAAGCGCGCGTAATAGCGAAGATTGTCCTGCACGGTGTTCTTGGGCAGATCGGCGAGCAAGATCTTTTCCGCCGCAGCGTCGTTGCCGAGCAGGCCATATGCGAGCGCGAGATCCTGGCGCGCCTGCGGTGGGGCGTCGCCGATGCCGGCTACGTCGAGCAGCACGTTCGCGCCTTCGCGAGGGCGGCCCCCCAGCGTCAGCGAGAGTCCGAGGTCGATGCGCAACGCCATGCTTTCCGGATGCTGGCCGAGTGCGCTGCGGTAGACGCGTTGGGCCTCGTCGTGCTGGCCGGTGAGGTCGAGCACGGTGCCGAGGCCCGCACTGGCCGCGGGGTCGTTGGGCATGCGTGCGAGCAGCTCACGGTAGAGCCGCGACGCTTCGTCGAAGCGCCTTTGCTTGAGTGCGACGCGCGCTAGCGCCAGCTTCGGCGCGTTCGCGTCGGGCGCGAGCGCGGCGGCACGGCTGTAGGCGATGCGCGCGTGCTCCATGTCGCCGGTCTGGAGCAGACAATCGCCGAGGCCGAGATTGGCTTCGACCGAACGCGGGTCGGCCTTGAGCGCCTTTTCGTAGAGCGAGCCGGCGAGCTGCACGTCGCCGGACTCGAGCGCACCGGCGGCGATGCGCAGATCGTCCGCGCTGCCGAGCGTGCGCGTGAGCGGCCTGGGTCCGGGCGTCGAAGCATAGTGCGGTGTGCTTGAGCAGCCCGCAGTCAGGCCGCCGAGTGCAACGAGCAGGGCGGCCAGTACGATGTGCAGGGAGTGCTTCATCAGATTTTGCTCCGGGAAACCCCGACCTTCAGGGCGGGGAGTGAAGGGAGCGCAGCCGAAGGCAGGATGGCTGTGCTTGATTCACATGAAAATTTGATATTGTGTGAGTTATGGACATCAAGCGCGCCTACCGATTTCGGTTCTACCCGACGCACGAACAGGCAGATATGCTTGCCCGGACATTTGGTTGCGCGCGCTTTGCCTACAACTACATGCTTAGGTTGCGAACTGATGCGTGGTATCAGCGTCAAGAGCGGGTCGGCTATCATGAAACCTCCGCTGCGCTTACCGCACTCAAGAAAACGCCTGAACATGCGTGGCTGAATGAAGTGAGCTCGGTGCCCGTGCAGCAGGCGCTACGCCACCTGCAAACGGCGTTCGCCAACTTCTTTGCCAAGCGTGCGAAGTACCCGAGCTTCCGCCGTAAAGGCAGTGTGCAATCTGCCGAATACACGACGAGCGCTTTCAAATTCGACGGGGCGTTACTCAAGCTGGCAAAGATGGACGAGCCGCTTGCAATTCGCTGGTCACGCAAGCTGCCCGAGGGTGCGAAACCGACGACCGTTACTGTGTCGAAAGACACGGCGGGTCGATACCACGTCTCAATTCTTTGCGATGACGCGGTATCTCCGAAGAAGACGGTGGCCTCCAAGGTAGGGATCGACTTGGGTCTCACACACTTCGCCATCCTCTCGAATGGCGAAAAGATCGCAGCACCGAATACGTTTCGCAAGAACGAAAACAAGCTCGCGAAGCTGCAACGCAGACTCGCGAAGAAGCAGAAAGGATCAGTTCGCCGCGCCAAGGCGAAGCTCAAAGTGGCAAAGCTGCATGCCAGGGTGGCAGACTCTCGCAGGGACTTCCTGCACAAACTTTCGACCCGGTTGATAAACGAAAACCAAGTGATCGCCATCGAAAGTCTTGCCGTCAGCAACATGCAGAAGAATCGAAGACTCGCGAAGTCGATCAGCGATGCAAGCTGGTCTGAGTTCGCGAGGCAATTGACGTACAAAGCCGAGTGGTATGGGCGCACGCTCGTTGGCATCGACCGCTGGTACCCATCCAGCAAGCGATGCAGCGACTGCGGCCATACAGTGCAGAAAATGCCTCTGCGCGTGCGCGAGTGGACTTGCCCCGAGTGCGGAGCAATCCACGACCGGGACGTGAACGCCGCTCGTAATGTTTTGGCCGCCGGGCTGGCGGTGTCAGCCCATGGAGAAAGCGTAAGTCCCATGTCTCTTTGAGATGATGTTGGGTTGCATTCAGCGAAGTGGGAATCCCGTTCCTTTAGGGAGCGGAGGATGTCAATTTCCAAACACCGTTATCAGGCGCATCAGAGCCGGACCGGCGGCGATGATCGTCACCGTCGGCAGAATAAAAAGCATCATGGGCAGCGTCATCTTCGGCGCGAGCTTGGCTGCCTTTTCCTCGAGTTCGAGCATCGCCTGTGCGCGGCTGCTCTTCGAGAGGGTCTTGAGCGCGGTCGTGATCGGCGTGCCGTATTGCTGAGACTGAATCAGTGTCGACACGAGGCTGCGTACCGAAGGCAAGTCGATGCGCTCGCCGAGGTTGCGCAGCGCGAGCGAGGTATCGCCACCCAGATGCAGTTCCGAGGCGGTCATGTCGAGTTCATCCGCGAGCGGCACCGACACCATGCGAATCTCCCGGGCCACGCGTTGAATTCCGACAGCGAGGCTGTGGCCTGCATTCGTGCAGATTACGAGCAGATCGAGCGCGTCGGGCAGCACTGCCGCGATCTGGCGGCGCCGGCGGCGCGCCCAGAACGCGAGCGCGTATTCCGGCACGATCATGCCGATGATGAACGCCGCGAGCATGAGAATCGCTCGCAGTACGAAATATTGGCCGAACAGGGGCACCTTCGTACCAAAGATCACGGCGCACGCAGCCGCACCGATGCCGCTCGTGAACTTCACGCCCACCAGCGCCGAAACGGCGCGCTGGCCATAAAAGCCGGCGCGGCGGCAGGCCAGCGCGAGCTTGGCGCGCTGCTTCGTGTCGAATATCGGAAGGTGCTCGCCGAGCAGGGCGAGAATTCGGCTCGCGCGCCCCAGGTGGCTGCGCAGGCTTGCCCCGGTGCTCTCGCTCGTGGCGATGCCCGCGCTGGGCGCCCACACGGCGTTGGCGCGCGCGCGCTCCGCTACGCGTACGCGCACGCTGTTGCCTGCGCGGATATACAGATAGACGCCGGCCAGCAGCAGCACCAGCAGCAGAAAATTTCCGACGGCGACGGAAATCGAGGTCATCGGCTCGTCTCCAGTTTGGCCATTCTGTTCACGATGGTGAGACCGATCGTCAGCAGCACGCCGGCCACGGCAAGCATGTTGTGACCCATCTCTGTGGAGAACAGCGTTTCGATGTAATCCGGGTTCAGCATGTACAGGGAGCCCGCGATGACGAACGGCACGGCGGCAATGATCTTGCTCGTGATGCGGCCTTCGGCCGTGAGCGCCTTCGTCTTCAGGTGCACGTCGCGGCGCGCGCGGATGATGGCCGCGAGGTTCTCCAGCGTCTCGCCGAGCTGGCCGCCGGTCTCGCGCTGTACTCGCAGGCAGACCGAGAAGAAGGCGAAATCGGCGATCTCGATGCGCGCGTTTGCGGCGTCGAGCACCTCCACGAAGTCGATGCCGAGTTTGAGCGCATCGCCCATGGTGCGGAATTCGGTGCGCACCGGCTCGTCGGCCTGGTCGGCCGCGCTCGCGATCGCATGCGTGACCGGCACGCCCGCGCGCACGGCGCGTATCACCATGTCGAGGGTGTCGGGAAACGCTTTGAGAAAGCGCTGGCGAAAACGCTGGTTGAGTGCGCGATACGCCATCACGACACCCAGTGCGGGAAGTCCGACGAATACCAGCGGGACGAAGAGGCCGTTGACCCACGGCAGCTTCACGGCCACGAAGCTCAACGCGAAGCCGCTGAGCGCCGCGAGCACGAGCCACGTCATGCCATGCTTGCCGCCCACCGTGTTGAGCCGTTGGCGATGCCGCCGGACCCAGGCGTCCAGCTTGCCTTCGGGCGAGTGGGGGACAAAGAGCTCGGCGCCCTTGGCGTCGCTGCTCTTTTGCGCACTCTGGCGCGCCTGTAATTCCTGCAGCCGTGCGCGGATGCGCACCCCGGGCTGCGCACGCCGGGCGTCGCGCAACGTCGAGAGGATCATCCCGAAGATGATCACGCCAAAAAACGCACCGGCCGTGACGATGTCCGCGGGGCTCATAGACGGATCGCCTCCATGAGGGCTTCTTCAAGCCCGTAGTAGGCCGCACGTCCGGCAAAGACAGGGCGGATCGCCGAGCATTCGTAAGTACCCTTGACTTCTTCGTTGTAGACCGTCGTGTCGTAGCGGAACACGAACAGGTCCTGCGTCGTGATGACATCGCCTTCCATGCCGGCGATCTCGGAGATGCGCGTCACACGCCGCACGCCGTCGCGCATGCGCTCGATCTGCAGGATCATGTTCACCGCGCTCGCGATCTGGCGGCGGATGGACAGGAGCGGCAGATTGCCGTTGGCCATCATCACCATGCTTTCGAGTCGCATGATCGCGTCGCGTGGGCTGTTGGCGTGGATCGTCGTCATCGAGCCGTCATGGCCCGTGTTCATCGCCTGCAGCACGTCGAAAGCTTCCGCGCCGCGCGTTTCACCGAGGATGATGCGGTCCGGGCGCATCCGCAGTGCGTTGCGCACCAGCTCGCGCTGGCTCACGCCGCCGACGCCTTCCGAATTGTCGGGGCGCGTTTCGAGGCTCACGACATGCGGCTGCTGAAGCTGGAGTTCCGCTGCGTCTTCGACGGTGATGACACGCTCGCGCGCATCGATGAAATGCGACATCGCGTTGAGCAGCGTCGTCTTGCCCGAGCCCGTGCCGCCCGAGATCAGGATGTTCAGGCGCGAGGTGGCGGCAATCTTCAGCACGCGCGCCATCTCGTTGGACATGTTGCCCTGCTGGGTCATGCGCGCGAGCGTGATATTGCGCTTCGAAAACTTGCGGATCGCGATGCACGCACCATGCACGGCAAGCGGCGGCAGCACGACGTTCACGCGGCTGCCATCGGCGAGGCGTGCGTCCACCATGGGGCTGCTTTCGTCCACGCGGCGCCCGATCGCGGCGGCGATGCGCTGCGCGACGTTGACGACGTGCGCGTTGTCGCGGAACTTCAGCGGCGTGAGTTCGAGGCGCCCATGGCGCTCGACATACACCTGGTCGGGGCCGTTGACGAGAATATCGGTGACCGAATCGTCGGCGAGCAAAGGCTCGATCGGACCGATGCCGAACATGTCGTTGAGCAGCTCGTCGACCATCAGCACCTGCTCGGCGAGCGTGAAGTTCATGCGCTCGCGCTCGACGAGATCGGCGACGATCTGCGCGACGCCTTCGCGCACCTCGTCGCGCGTCTTGAGCACCGCCGCCGAGACGTTCATCGACGAGAACACGCCCGTGCGGATCACGCGGAACGCCTCGGAGCGGATCATGGTCTCGCCGGCCGGCACTGCGGCTGCGGGCTCGTGAAGCTTGACCGCGCTGTCGCGAGCGGGGCGCTGCGCCATGCCTGCGTCGCCGCCGGGTTCGCCTTCGCCAGCCGGTGCCGCGCCTTGCAGCCCGAGCGCGGTCTCCAGTTCGGAGCGCTTCAGACCGAAGCTCATCGTTTTCTCCACGCCAGCCAGCGCGCGTACCACGGCGCAGTGGCAGCCTGCTGCGTGCCGGTCAGGTTATCGGCGAGCATGTTGATCGCCACGCCGAACTCGCTGTCCAGTCTGATTCGCTCACCCAGGTTTTCCGCCGTCGACACGGCTTTGCCGTCGAACGGCAGCTCCTGCGTGATGGGAAAGCCGATCGCCTGCGCGAAGTCGCCCGACGCCACGCGGCCCGCCGCGGGCTGCCCGGGATTGTTCACGAGCACGGAGAGGGTTGGTTCGTTGCCGCAGGCCTGTGCATGGCGGATCAGGCGCGTGACTTCGCGCGCGGAATGCACCGAGCGGTCCGCGACCAGATAAATATTCTTCGCGGCCTCGAACGCTTCCTCCGCGGCGACGCCGGCCGGGCCGGGGACGTCGAGCAGCACATAGTGGAAGTGATGCTTGAGCGTCGCCACCAACTCGCCCAGCACGCCCTGTCGCAGCTCGAAGGTGCTGGCGTAATCGAGCTCGGACGAGAGCACGAAAAGCCGCTGTCCCTGCGTGACGAAGGTGCGCTCCATGTACTGCTGGTCGAGCCGATGGACGTTTTCGAGCACGTCGGTCAGACCGTTGTTGCTCGCGATGCCGAGCAGTGTGCAGGCTCCGCCGCCATACAGATTGAGGTCGACATAGGCGACGCGGCGCATCGTGATGTCCGCGAGATGGCGCGCGAGCGCCACGCCGATCGTGGTCGTGCCCACGCCGCCGCGCGTGCCGGCGAGCGCGATCACCTTGCCGGTGCGGCGGTGCTGGAGCGGTCCGGCATTGGCGGTCGTGTCGAAGGTGCGCTGCAGCAGCTCTGGCGTGAGCGGCTTGACCAGATAGTCCTGCACGCCGATCTTCAGCAGGTTGCGGAACAGGCCCACGTCGTTGCGCTCGCCGATCGTCACGACCGACACCGATGGTTCGCACACCTGTGCAAGCCGCTCGAGATCGGAGAGCGGCATGTCGGAGCCCGACACGTCCACCAGCAGCTTCGACGGCGAGCGCTCCATGCTCTTGAGCCGTGCGATCGCGTCGTCGATCGTGCCGGTTGCCACAAACGCATGCGCGATCATGCGGTCGTGCACGAAGCGGCGCACCGAATCCTCGGTCTGCGCGTCGCTCACGAACGCGACGAAATCCGCCGCCTGCGCCGTCGCACCGCTGCCGCTGCGAAACCGGGACAGTGTCTCACTCACACCCATCACTATGACTCCCTTGATGCGCTATTACTGGCTCTGACCGACGCTCGTGGTCGCGGGCGCGCTGTCCTGCGACTGTTCGTGCGGGGCCGGCGGATTGTCGTAGCGCTGCACGGAGCGCGCGGCCGCGGTGCCATCGGCGCCTGCGTATGGCTTTGGCTGCGTGGCGTCCTCCGGACGCGCCAGTTGCGCGGCGAGGTTCGTATAGTTCGCACAGCCGAACGGAATCGTCGGATGCTCGAGCCGGTCGGGGTCGCCCAGATGGGAGGCCATGCCGATCTGCGTGCAGTCGGGACCATGGGCGCTATGGCCGTCGAACGTCATGAGACCCGCATCGGGCAAGCCGAGCGGCGGCCGCTCGGACATGCAGGCAGTGAGCGCCGCGCTCAGCAGCAGCGCGACCGGAAAACGCGCGACGCGCAGGCTGACGATAGTCATGCAAACTCCTTCAATAGACGAAGCCGGCCGCACCGACGAGGCGTGGCGTGTCGCCGGACAGCGGATCGAGTCCCAGCGAGCGCTGCATGCCGTATTCGATGTCGCTGCTCGGCGAGATCAGCGTATCAAGCGGCGTGCGCAGGCGGTTGCCGTCCGTCGGATTGACGAGGTAAGGCGTGACGATCACGACGAGCTCCGTTTTCTTGTCCTGATAGGCGCGCGACGAGAACAGCTTGCCGAGCACGGGCAGCGTGCCGATGCCTGGGAGTGCCGAAAGCGTGTCGGTCGAGTCGCTCGTCAGCAACCCGCCAATCGCGAAGCTCTGGCCGCTGCCCAGCTCGACCGTGGTCGAGAGACGGCGCACGCTGAGGCCGGGGATCGTCACGCCGTTGGTGGTGACGCTCGCCGAGCTGTCGAGCTGGCTGACCTCGGGATTGACTTTGAGGCTGATGCGGTTGTCCGAGAGCACTGTTGGCGTGAAGTTGAGCGAGACGCCGAAAGGCTTGAACTGCACGCCGATCGAGCCGCCCGTGCTGCCGCTTTGTGCGACCGGAATCGGAAACTCGCCGCCCGCGAGGAAGCTGGCCGTCTCGCCGGACATGGCGGTCAGGTTCGGCTCGGCGAGCATCGTGATCAGCCCTTCCTGGTCGAGCGCGTCGATCAGGGCCTGGATGTTGGTCTTGCCGGCCTTGAAGCCGAGCAGGGTGGAAAACGCGTTGCTGCTTGGCAACTGATAGACGCCCGTTGTGTCCTGGATCGTGCGGCCTGAGAGCATGCCGCCGATGAAATTGCCCCACATGCCGCCAACAGCCGACCAGTTCACGCCGAACTGCTGCGTGACGGTGCGGTCGACTTCGGCGATGCGCACATGCAAGTTCACCTGCAGCGACTGCGTCACCGAGAGGCGATTGATCAGCGATTCCTTGTCGTGCAGATACGGCGTGAGCGTTTGCACGACGGCGTCGGCGTCGGCGGCGCTCGGCACCTGGCCGGAGACGAGCAGCGAGCCGGGCGCGCCTTCGACGTGCAACGTGAGGGCCGGAAAGCGCGTGGCGAGTAGCTGGTGCAGATAGGCCACATCGGTGTTGACGACGACCGTGCGTTGCAGCACGGTCTTGTTGTTCGCGCCGAGCGCATAGAGCGTCGTGGTGCCTGCCTTCTTGCCGAGCACGAAAACGGCTTGCGGATTCGGTACATGGACGTCGGCGATATCGGGGTCCGCCACGAAGACCGCCGTGGCGGGCGCGGGCAGACGCAGCAGCACGCCCTTGCCGGTGCCGATGTCGAGCGCCGTGCCGGGCGTGTCGGTGGACGCGGCGACCGTCGATGCGGGCTGCGAGAGCGCAACGGACGAGGGCGTATGCGACGCGCTGCCGGCAACGGCTGCCGTTGCGAAGGCTGCAGTCAGCAGCGCGGGAGTGATCGACGCCAGGGTCCTGAACAGCGACGGGTGGCGGCTACGAGCCAGGAATGGATTCATGAGCAACGGTCTCCGGGCGGGCCCGGACTTCAAATAAGTGGCGCGCAGGCCGCGATAGTCTTAATGCACACCCAGTGCCGGGGCGGAAATACCTCCCGGAATCGACGGTAGCGGCGGCAAGCCTGGGGTTGCGCCGCCGCCGGGGGCGGTGCTGCCGCTGTCGCCCGACTGAAGCGACGACGTCGAGCCGCGGTAGATCATCACGGCGGCCGGCTCGCTGCGCGCGGTCGTGGTGGCGACCGCCGCGACGGCTTCGCGGCGCGCATTGCCCGGCAGCGCGCGCACCGCGCGCGAGATGTCGCCGGCCCATACGGGCTGGCTGTCGGGCAGCGTGTCCGAGGTGGCGTCGACGCCGGAGGCGGCGCCCGCTGTGCGGTCGAGCGTGGCGAAGCTGCGCAGGGCGAGCGAGAGACTACCGAGACGCGCGGCCACGGCGACGGCTTCCGCCGTGTGTGGCGATACCTCGAGCGTAACCGTGCGTGCGCGTGAGTTGGCGTCGGACGTGTCCTTCGAAGGCTGCAGGTCCGAGCCAACCGCCAGTACGCGTGCGTGCTGAACTACGGTTTCGCTCGACACCGACTCGTCGGGTGCCTCAGTCTTGCCCTGCATGCTTTGCGTGAGAATGAGGTCGACGTAATCACCCGGCTGGATCAGGCCCGCGTTGCCGGAGACATCGTCGATCGCGACCGAAACCGCGCGCATGTCCGGTCGCAGCGTGGCCGAGAGAAAGCCCGGTGCGTTCGCCAGAATCACGTCCGAGGCCACGATCGGCGCGCCGGCCGCCACGGCGTGGCGTAGCACGGCGCCCTTGAGTTCGACCTCGTGGGACGTTCCGTCCACGATCGCGCCACTGGGCGTGCTCGCATGCGGGACTGTCTTCCACGAGAGATCGTCCTCGCGCAGCAGCAGGCCGCGCGGCAGGGCGGCGCCCGCGACGCGAATGCGATCGACGGTTGGCTCTTTCGGTCCGGCCGGCTTCGACGCCGCGATGAAGAAGCCACGCATTATCAAGGCGACGAGTGCCGCCATGATAATCAGTAACCCTATCTTTATGATGTTTGACATGCCAGTTGCGACATCCCGCCAGGCGGATTACGAAGTCATGCCGCCCGCCAGCGTGCGCACGACGATAATGGGCAGCGCACCGAGCGAGATAGCTACGCCATAGGGCACGCCGCGCGCGGCGCTCCACGGCGACGCGATGCGTGCCAGCACGCCCGAAGGCGAGCGGCGCATGAGCCATCCCGCAGCGAGCGCTACGAGAGCCACGACGAGTCCGGCGAGCGAGATCAGCACGAAGGCTGGTATCGCGAGCGTGGCGCCGGCCCAGAGGAAAACCGCGAACGCGAACTTCACGTCGCCGCCGCCCAGCAAGCCAGCCGCAAACAGCGCGGCCCCGACGGAAAATGCGATCAGTGCCACGCCGACATGCACTGCAACAGAACTCAGCGGGGCTTTGGCGAGCGTGGCCATGACCAGATAAAACAATGTCACCGCGCCGACCAGCTTGCCCGGCAAGCGCCGATGCACGACATCGAACCAGGCGAGGCTGGCGAGTAGTGCGATGGCGATTACGCAGGCAAGCAAGTGCATTCGTGCTTTTAGAGCTTGGCGGAGATCGTCGTTATGAGCAGCTTGTCAATTTGTTTAGCCGCCTGTGCCTGACAACGTGTTGGAGATCTTTGTCATCAATGACGAGAAAAGGCCGGGCAGACCGTTGGTCGAGTCGCTCAGCTTCGCACCCGCCAATCCGACAGCAACCACAACGATCGCAGCAAGGATTGCGTATTCGAGCGCGCTGACGCCGCGCTCGTCACGCCACAATTGATTGATGAAATTACGCATGATCGGCTCCATAACCTGGGTTCGCGACCGCCCCCGTGACGGATTCGCGGGTTGCCATTTTATTGGCGAAATTAAAAAAAACAACTAGTTGAGGAAGTAATTGACCGTAATCTTCGAGTCGTCACGGCAGGTGACGATTTGAAAAAGCCCATTACAAACCCGCTATTTCTTCAGACTATTGCTGTTGATTTCCACTCGCAAACGTTTGTCACTCGTTTAACTCGCGAAAATACTTAATTTGCTCGGCTCGACAACTATGGAAATTACCGTTTCGCCGCTCGTGTGGCCCGAACCGTTGCCAGGAAAAGTGTTGCTTTAAAGCGATGCGACAATCGGTACGTTGCCGCCGGGCGGTGCCATGTTCGAACTGCTGCTTGCTACGCCAGGGGCGCGAATTAGCCTTGAATAAATTCTGCGCCTAGGCGGTTCGACTCAATGAGCCGAACAGTGCGGGTAACTGGCCTCAGTTCACCGGCAACTACACCTGTCGGAATTTTTTACGCGAGTGGAGACTGTGTCGCAATGATCAAAGAAGCGCGATAGCACGAATAATACGGTTTCCTTTCATTCGATATTTTTTTGAATCTGGCGGTTGCCTTGATGCAGACAGCCCTTCAGAAATTGCCGAAGTTGTCGTTAGTCATGCTGACAAGGTGCATTGTCATGTCTGCCACTAACGTTCTTCGAATGGCGCGTAGCTCAGGCATCGATATTCAGTGGTGTTGAACCCAGCGATACCAGACCTCCCAGTCAAACCCCACTGCTGCGTCGAGCCGGACGAGTACGTCATCTATTAGAGGAAAGTTCGTCCCCACGCTCAGATAGCCCAACACGGCAGCCGCTGCGACAAAGGCGGCGAATGCGGCCATCCACTGCGTGGTAAAGCTCAGGTCCGCAAGATGCTTGCCCCATCTTGACGTATAGCTGTTGCCTTGGGTACGAAAGGCAATCCAGCCGATGGCGAACATCATCACGCCAAGTGCACCAAGAATTCGCGGGTTGATTTTCAGCTCAACAGGACGAGGCATCCAGTGCATGCCGAGGACGTCGAGAGCAATCACGGCTGCGATGACGAGCCATGCCCAGCACAGGGGCGTAATCTTCCGACGCAACGCTGCGGCCCGGAAGCTAAAGTCTGGACCGGAAAAAATGGTCATCGAAATGTCTGGGAATGAATCTTCGAGATTTGTGCACAGGCAGACATGTACACAAAATTGCTATATCTGTTATCGGCAGCATGGTGCGAGACTTTAGTTGACAAAAATCTCTCGTCCGGGCAGAAGATGGACCGCGCCGGGAATGTAGTTGCCCGATCCCACCGTTCGCGCCTGACCGGCAACCGGCGTTGCACCAGATACTGATCGAGTGCCCTACGCGCCAGCGTCGGGAGCACGACCTTGCCCGTCGCACCTTGACGCCAGCGAGCGGGTTTGCGAGGACGTAGCGCTGTTCGACCAGCCAGCGGAACAGGGCCGCAAGTTCGGTGAGTGCGTACGTGGCGGAGCGCGTCGATAATGGCCCGCTGAACGGTCGCCATTCCACACTTTGTCGCGACCGCGATGGCCCGACCCAGCGTTCGCGTGGCTTCGGCCACGCATCGGCGAATCCGCGCTACTGGCGTGCGTATCTGCTGTGCGCCCGCTATCTCCCCGTCATTCCTCTCGGTCCCGCGCTTCGCTCTGCCGGCGTTGCCGGCGATCCATGTGATTCGGCTATGGCATCCATCAGGCGCTTATTTGACCCGTGTCTGCACGAGTGCGACCATGAATTCACACTTTATGGAACTCGTACAGTCAGGAAAAAGGAGAGCACGGATGACCCACGACTCAGGCGACCTTCGCAATGTGCTTTTCATCATGGCCGATCAGTTGCGATGGGACTACCTGTCTTGTTACGGCCACCCGACGTTGCACACGCCGAATCTCGACAAACTGGCGAGCCGCGGCGTACGGTTCACCAATGCCTACGTCCAGGGTCCCGTCTGCGGACCGTCAAGGATGTCCTATTACACGGGCCGCTATGTGACCACGCATGGTGCGATATGGAATTTCGTGCCACTCTCGATCCGGGAGAAGGGGCTTGGCGATTACCTGCGCCCCCACGGGATTCGAACCGCGCTAGTGGGCAAGACGCACATGGAGCCCGATATCGATTCGATGATCCGGCTCGGCCTCGACCCCGCGTCGGCTCAAGGCGTGCTGGCCGCCGAACTGGGCTTCGAGCCGTTTGACCGTGACGACGGCATCTGGCCCGACGGCATGTCGAGCGAGACGCATCGCTATAACGATTATCTGCGCCGGCAAGGCTACCAGTCCCCCAACCCCTGGCATGACTTCGCCAATTCCGCTGCCGGGCCACACGGCGAAGTCCTCTCGGGATGGGAAATGCAATACGCCCACCTGCCGGCCAACATCGAGGAGCCGCATTCCGAAACGCCGTATATGACGCGTCGGGCGATCGAGTTCATCGATGGCCAGGGGGAGCAGCCCTGGTGCCTGCATCTATCGTTCATCAAGCCGCATTGGCCCTACGTCGCGCCGGCGCCGTATCACGCCATGTACACGGCCGACGACGTGATTCCCGTCAAGCAGCATGCGGACGAACGGAGCACTTCGCATCCGGTTCAACAAGGATTCCAGTCGATGCTGCCGGGTCAGAACTTCTCCCGCAAGGAAGTTCGCGATCGCGTGATTCCCGTTTATATGGGGCTCGTCAAGCAGCTCGACGATCAACTGGGCGTGCTGTTCGATCACCTCGAAAAACGCGGGCGCATGCAGGACACCCTGATCGTCTTTTGCAGCGATCACGGCGACTATCTCGGCGACCATTATCTCGGCGAGAAGGAACTCTTTCACGATACCGTGGCCAAGGTACCGCTGATTGTCTACGACCCGCGCGCGGCGGCGGACAAAACGCGCGGTCAGATTCAGGACCGCCTTGTCGAGGCAATCGACGTGGTGCCGACCATTCTCGACGCGCTGGGGGTGATCAAGCCCGAGCATCTGCTTGAGGGCCGCTCGCTTCAACCACTGCTGCATGGGAACGAGCCCGGTACGTGGCGCGATTTTGTCGTCAGCGAGATGAACTACGGGTTTCGCGATGCAGTGAGAGCCGCGGTGGCTCAGCCTGTCGACCGCTGCCATGCCTATATGGTGCGGGATGCGCACTGGAAGGCGGTGTTCTTCGACGGATTGCGGCCGCAATTGTTCGATTTGCGCGCTGATCCCGACGAGTACCACGACCTCGGTGGGTCGCCCGAGCACGCAGCGGTCCGCGAAAGACTGCTGGCCTGTCTGTTCGACTGGCTACGCCGGCGCAAGATCCATCCGACCGTCGATTACGCGACGATGGCCGCCTGGTCCAGGAAGGAAATCGAAGTCGGGATCCTGATCGGAAAGTGGGATCGGCACGACAGCGAATAGCCGAACCGGGGAGCAACCGAAAACCAGATAAACAGGAGACAAAGGATGGAGAATCGTTCGCCATGCAGGTGGCGGCACGTGCTGCTTTTGATGGCCGCATTCATGGTGTCGGTGGCCGCACGGGCGAGCACTACGCTCGTCCTCAACGCCTTCATGCCTGCGCAGGATGTCATGAACGTCGGCGTCATCGAGCCGTGGGCGCAGGAGGTCATGCGGGAGACGCACGGGCGCGTCAAAATCATCATTCCGCCTACCAGCCTCTGTGCACCTGACCAGATCTGGAACAGCGTGAGAAGCGGCGTGGTCGATGCCGCCTACCTCTTCAACGGAACCGAGCAAGGCAAGCTCGGGCTGATGCAGATGCCCCATTTGCCCTTTCTCGCCAGCAACGCGCGTGGCGACTCGATTGCCTTTTGGCAGACTTACGAAAAATTCTTTCGTCCTGCAGATGAATATTCCGACGTTCACCTGCTCGGCCTGATGGTCATCCCGTCGGGCATCATCTATAGCATGAAGCAGCCGATTCGCTCGATCGACGATGTAAAGGGCGTGAAGATGTGGGCGTTGCCCGGCATGCCGGCGAGGGTCATGCAGTTGTCTGGGGCAGGCGTGGTCTCGACGCCCGCAGCCGCGATGAGCGAACTCGTGGCCGGCGGCACCGTGGATGGCTTTGCCGGCATCCCCGATATCTACGCCGAGTCGTTCAAGGTGGCCCGCTATGCGCGATACGCGACCGTCGTGCCGGGCGGTCTGTCGACATCGGGCTTTTCGCTGATCATCAACAAGCAGAAGTGGGAGTCGCTCACACCCGAAGACCGCGACGTCATCACGCGTCTTTCCGGGGCGGCCCTGGCTGCCCGCATGAGCGCATTCGACGACGCCGAAAAGCGTGCCCACGCAAAAGCCATATCGGAAGGCGTGCGCTACGAAGAGGCTTCACCGCTGTTGACGCGCCAACTGCAGGGCGTTTCGGCCTCGCTGTCCCGGTCGTGGATGAAAACGGCTACCGCCCTGGGCGTGGATGGACAAGCCGCGCTGGCCTTCTACCGCGAACATTCGAAGGAGAACCGGCAATGAGCCTCTCCATGAACGCCATTGAAACGCCCGATGCACGAGCGCACACCTCGCGACTGGTGGGGCTGGGCGTGTCCGGGCTCCGGGGCATCTGCGCCTTCACCCTGCTGTTCATCATGGGTCTCACGTTCGTCGACGTGTTCTTGCGCTACTGGTTTTCGGCACCGATTACCGGTAGTTCGGAAATCATCATGTTTGCGATGGGAGTCCTGATTTTTTCTTCCTTCCCGCTGGTGACGCTCGATGAGCAGCACATTTGCGTCGGCCTGCTCAACGGCAAGCTCAAGGGCGCCGCCGCCTGGCTACAGCGATTGACGATCCGGCTCGTGAGTTTCGCGGCGTGCTCGCTCATGGCGTGGCGGCTGTGGGCCGATGGGATGCAACTGTACGCGGACAAAAAGGTCACCATGGTGCTGCTGTTGCCGCTCGGTGCGTTGAGCTGCTTCATGAGCGTCATGAGCGGAGTCAGCGCGCTTTTCGTCCTGGTGCTGATTGGTGGTCAACTGGCCGGGAAGGGGGGGAGATAAACATGACGCTTGTCTTGACCGGTTTCGTCATCGTTCTGGCGTTCGCCTTTTACGGCATCCCGCTAGGCTTTTCCATGCTGGCCGTCGGCGTGTCCATGTTTGCCATGCTGCGGGGGTGGGAACCCGCGCTGGTCATGATGGGACAGACCATCTCGAACTTTGCCGCGAACGACAGCTTGTCGGTGCTGCCCATGTTCATCCTGATGGGCACCTTCATCTACAAGGCGGATATGGCCGAGGAGCTGTACGATGCGGCCTATTCGTTCCTCGGGCACCTGAGAGGCGGACTGGCCTACGCAACGGTGCTCGCGAGCGCCGGGTTTGCCGCTATTTCGGGTAGTTCGCTCGCCACCGCGGCCACCATGACCAAGGTCGCCATGCCACCGATGCACCGGCGTGGTTACGCACAGAGCCTGGCGAGCGGCTGCGTGAGTTCGGCGGGCACGCTCGGCGCGCTCGTGCCGCCTAGCGTGCCGTTGCTGATCTACGGCATCATCGCGCAGAAGGACATCGGCAAGCTGTTCATTGCCGGCATCGTTCCCGGCGCCATGCTCGGGCTCATGTTTATGGGAGCCATCTGGTGGACCACCTTCCGGCATCCCGAGCGCGGGCCGGCCGGTGAGCTGACATCGTGGCGTGAGCGCATGAAAGCCCTCTCGAAGGTCTGGGGCGTGGTGCTGCTGTTCCTGCTCGTGATCGGCGGCCTCTATAGCGGTATCTTCACGGCCACCGAAGCCGGTGCCATCGGCGCGGTGGGGTCGCTTGCCTTCGGGGGATTGCGCCGCAAGTTGACGTGGGCAATCGTCGTGGACTCGCTGTGCGATGCCGCAAAGACAACCGGCATGATCTTCACCATCGTGTTTGGCGGAAAAGTCTTCGCCAATCTCGTCACGATCTCGGGGCTAAGCAATTCGCTTGTCGAGTGGATCCAGTCGCTGCACCTGGCCGCCACCGGCGTCATTCTGGTCATCGTGCTCATCTACGTGATCCTCGGGTCGCTGATGGAAGGGCTGTCGATGATGCTGCTGACCGTGCCGGTGTTCGCCGCGATCGTCCAGCCGCTCGGCATCGACATGATCTGGTTCGGCATTTTCGTCGCGATGATGATTGAAATCGGCATGATCCATCCGCCGGTCGGCATGAACATGTTCATGGTGAAGACCGTGATGCCGGAACTGTCGTTGCGCACGATATTCGTCGGAACGGTGCCGTTTCTGATCGCGAATATCGTGACACTGGCGCTGCTGATCGCGTTTCCCGGCCTCGCATTGAGCCTCGGGCACATGCTGGGGAGACACTGAGATTGCCCGTGCGGATTCAGGGGCGGCGAGTCAGGCGGCAGATAAAGCGCTTCAGACATTCCTTCTGCATTTTCACCAATCCTGGACCGGCTTGGCCTTGTGAAAGGCTGGCCCGTCACTTTCACCACGGTGCGCGGCCGTGCGGTTCCGATAGGGCGCCCCCATGGTCCTCCCGGCAAGGCTCGATTAATCGGTCAGATAGATCGTCGCTCCCACTGTCCGTGCCTCGGGCAGAACCGCCGGCGCCGCACCGGCTCGCGTCCTGTTGACATGCCTGATCCGGCGGTTTCCGAGACGTGAAGCCGCGCGGCTTCGTGATACGGGTCACGCCGGAAATCGCCTGTTTTTCGCTGAACGGCAACTGCGTGCACTCGCCGGCGGATCGTGGTTCGTTCATGTCCGATGTGGCCTCGACCCCATTGCGGTGCAGCGTTTGCCTTCCCTTTGTTCAGTCAGAGGGGGCAAAGGCATTCGCCGAAATTCGACATATTCGCAATCGATTACCAAACCAACAGGAGACAGCGAGGAAATGAAAAATACCGCAATCAAGGCAATGTCGGCTGCCGTGCTGTTTGCAACGGTCACGGCTTCACACGCGCAATCGAGCGTCACGCTGTACGGGGTTACCGACGTCGGACTGGTGTACGCGAGCAAGACGGCCAATGCTTCCGGCGACAACGTGGGGAGGACCTTTGCCATGGTCGACTCCGGCGATATCCCCTCGCTGTTCGGCATGCGCGGGGTCGAGGATCTGGGTGGCGGGATGAAAACCGAGTTCGATCTGGAGAGCGGGATCAGCCTCGCCAATGGCGGATTTCACAGCTCGAACGGCAACCTGTTCGGGCGTCAGGCGTGGGTGGCGATCGATACCGGCTACGGGCAACTTAAGGCCGGGGTGCAGTTTTCCCCTTTCTTCAGCACGCTGCACGACCTGGACCCCCGGCATTTTTCCGAATTTGCGAGCATGCTCGTGATGTATGCGGACAACGTAAGCACCACGGGAGCGTTCAACTCAAACGCGGTTACCTATACCAGCCCCATGCTTGGAGGCTTTCAGGCGCAGGCCATGATCGCGTTGGGGGGAGAGGCGGGCAATTTCCCGGCCGGTCGGCAGTGGTCGGCCAGTGGTAAATATACGAACGGATCCGTCATGATCGATGCGGCGATCTACGACGGCAACAGCGGCGGCACCGTGCAAACACCGGTCCCGTCCACGGTGGCCTTCGAAGGTCGGACCCTGGGCGCGGCTTACTACTATGGTTCCTTGACTGCGAAGGCATCGTTCGTCAATTTCAAGGTGGCCGGCGGGCGTAACAACAATATTTACGGCGGTGGCCTCGTCTATCAATTGACGCCGGAGACGGAGCTCAATGCCGCTGCGTGGTACACGAGCGATCGTGACGCAACTGCGAATCACTCGTTGATGACTGCGCTGGGAGTCGACTACAGGTTGTCGACGCGAACGTCGTTGTACGCTCAGGTTGGCCTCGTGGACAATCACGGCGCGATGAACACCGGACTCTCCGTTGCGGCTGCCACGCTGGTCGATGGGGCGCGCGGGACCACGGTGGGTGCCAGCGTGGGTATCGAGCAGACGTTCTAGCCCCTGGCGGATATCGTGCGAGGCTCAGCCACGATTCGTCGCGCAATTCGGGCCCAGCACGTTCGAGTAATCCAGACAAAAGCGCTTTGCCGCCAGATGGAGTGCGCCGAACAAGGCTCGGCTCGCGATGGTCTGCGAGATGCGGGAGGGATAGAAAATCCCGATGGGACAGGTGGGTAGCGTGTCCTGGATCGGTGGCAGCGAAACGCGGTCGGCGTGTCCCGCTTCTATTGCCAGAGGGTAGGGGATCAGGCCCGCGAGGTCATCGGACTGCTCGATGAATTGCAGCGCGGCCACCACCGAGTCGCAATGGAGCACCGGCTTCGGCACATCGAGACCGCTTTGCGTGAACGCAGTCTGCAGTAATTTGACGGAGGTTTCGAGAGAACCACACGCCACCCAGGAGATATGCCGTAAGTCGTGCAGTGAGCGACATGCCCGCAGTCTATGACGTGCGGGCAACGCAACGAGAAACGGCATGGCGCAGATCTCCTGGGTGTAAAAGTCTCCCCCCAGGATGTCGTCCGGCATCGGGCCAATACAGAGATCGATCGCCTGCTCACGAAACAGATGCATGACGTTCGGGTAAATGGCTTCCACGACGAGGATCCGGGCTTCCGGATGCGTGCGTCGAACTAGCGCGATCGCCGCGGGCAGCATTGTTGCGATGGACGCCGCCGAAGCCGCGAGCCTGACTTCCGGGTGACGTGACTTCAACCATCGCGAGAGGTCTTCGCAAGCCTCCTCTTCCTGTGTGACGACCGATTCGGCGTGCTCGAGGACAAGCTGGCCTACCTCGGTGAGTTCGAGCTGACGCCCTTTGCGCGCAAACAACGTGCAGCCCAGCGCAATCTGGATCTCCTGGAGCGCGCGGGTCACGGCGGGTTGGCTCAGGCCGAGCGCGCTTGCGGCGGCGGTCACGCTGCCGTGCTTTTCGAAGGCCGCGAGGCATTGCAGTTGAATCAGTGAGAGGCTCATGACGTGACGGCGTCTGCGGTACGCGATGCCACGGCGCGTGCCACCCGCTGCATCGCGTCGTAGAAGTACTCCGCAGCCGGAGTCAAGGCGCGTGTCGACGGGGAAAGCAGGCAAATCTGCGTGGAGACTTCGAGCCCGTGGCGCCTGTCTTGCGCCGGATGCGTGAGCGTGCCTTCTGCGACGCCGCGTTCGATCAGCAGATAAGGCGCGAGAGCCAGCATGTCCGTTTCGGCCACGAGCCTGAGCGCGCATTCGACCGACTCGCACTGGATGTGGCAATCAGGATGGGCGAGGCCATTCGTATCGAACAATTCCTGCAAACCCACGCCCGTTGCTGGACCGCATGCAATCCAGGTGCTATCGGCCAATTCTTCGAGTGTCCTACAGTGCGCTTTCGGGTGCCCCTTTCGCATCGCGACAGTCAGGCGCACGTTAAGCAAAGGATCGATCCGTACCACTTGCTCACCAACGGCTTCACGGGCGTTCGCGGGCACCGGGCAGACAGCAAAGTCCATCTGACCCGTGCGGAACTGATGCAGCACCGACGGATAAACGGCTTCCGCCACCGCGAGCCTGACCTTGGGAAACTGCTTCCTGAGAATGGCGAGGGCGCCGGGAAGCAGCAGCGTGCGTGGCACCGCTGACGTGCCCACGAACAACTCGCCCGCGCCGCTGCCCGCAAACTGATTGCAGGCCTCCTCGATCCTCGCGTGGCTTCGGAGGATGCCTTGCGCGTAGGGCAGCAATTGCCGCCCGAATTCCGTCACGACCATCCCGGACGGCCCGCGGGCCAGCAGCGTGGCACCGAGCTCGGCTTCCAGGTGCTGGATTGAGCGCGTTAGCGATGGCTGCGCGATGCCTAGACTGCGCGCTCCCGCGCTGACACCGCCCTCCGTCACGGCGGCCACGAACGCATACAACTGGCTGATCTGCATCTGTCCCTCCGGGGAGGTGGCGCATTACCGCATGCGTACGAATGCGGGTTGGGACACATGCATGCGGAACGGATTCAGGGTGGACATGACAGGCGGGACGGGATTAGAGCGTTTGTTAGTATAGGAATTTCAAATCCGCCCCCATATGGCGTTAAACCATATCAGGGAAATCCATGGGGGATGACCGACATGATTCGGCGGTGTTGCGCTTCTGCACCGCATTCCGGAAGAGCGCAGTGCGCCGGATGCGGGGGCAGCGCTCGACGCGAATCTGGGAGCGCTGTTTGTCGCTGGCACAATGGCTTCGCTCGTCAATGCATACCAGTACCGCGAATGGCTCGCGGCCGCGTACATACGCCATGGCTTCACGCCGCAATCAGGAGCACGGTTCGGCTTCGATCGACAGCCGGTCCGACACGATGCGCGTGAACGACAGTTGCGGCGCCTCGTCACGATCAGGCTGCAGGCGATCATCTAGGTGGCCGACATCTGAAACTGAGTGACCAGCACGCTCGGTAGCACGACGGCAAACCTCGGCGCACCAATGATTAGCATATCGAATCACGAGAAGATCGTCGGGTTGAGCCCCGCGTAGGTGGCGGCATGACCAGGCTGACCTCGCCGAGGCTGCGGCTTTGCTCGTCGGTGGCCGACGCGATTTCGCCCACGAGGTCGGAGACCTTGTCGATCGCCACGATCGCCGACTCGATGCGCGAAAGCATTCTGTCGAACTCCACGGCAGCCAGGCCGAATTCGTCCAGGCGCGGGCTGGCCGCGCGGCGCGAGATGTCGAGCGTATCGGCGAGTTCGGCGAACTTCGCGCGCATGCGAAGCAAGCCGCCGCAAACCACCCGTGTCAGGTTGAACGCACCGTAGAGCGAAGCGAACAGCAGCACCCCCACGACGAGCTCGGCTTCGAGTGCGAACGTCTGCATTTCCGGGCCGCGCTGCATGAGCGCAGTGAGTGCGGCGGCGGCGACTATCAGCGCGGCGATTATGCCAAGACCGCATGAGAAGAGGATTCTGTGTCGAATCGCGACGACGAGGGCGCCTGCTGTCGGCGATTGTCGCGGTGTCCCGTGGATATTTTTTTGGAGTTGACCCTGTAATTCCGGACATAGCGTCGAGTGTTTCTGCGAGGTCTGCCCGGTGGCGACTTCTCGCGAATGCGACCAGTGCGCGCCAAGCACGCCGCGCGCAGACCTCCCGACGTCGTGGGTCGCCCAGATAGCGTGCGACCCGCTCCAGCAGCATTTCAGTCTGAAGCGGGTTCGCTTGATGCGACCGATGGCTCGCGAAAACAGACCGCTACGACATGAAGCGAAGTTCACGACGCCGGATATTTGCACACCTGTGCTAGTTGCGCTGGAGCGAGCGACGCAACAGCGAATTCACGTCGCGGCCGACCGGCAGCCCGATGGCCGAAAGAAAATATCGCGCCTGCGAAAAGCCACTTTCGGGGTAGTGCTCGAAAATTCGGTTGAACTCATCGACGAGCGGACGGGCACGCTCCGGCACGGGCGCGTCGGGCCCCAGCATCAAGGCGGTCTGTCCAAACTTGACTGGTCCAGCCTTGATCAAGGCGCGCAACCCGGAATTCGCGCTGCCGCGCCCGAACAGCTCCATGCCATATGCGCGGATCATGGCGCGCACGATCGCTTCGGCAGCGGGCATGAGCGGCGGCATGGCCTCGACCAGGCGCACGTGCGGTGAGCGCACATCCGGCGCGGTGAAACGTCCGATATCGTCGATGTCGGCTTGCAGACGCTGCACCGGCAGGTCAGCGCCAAAGAGCAGGAGCCGGATGCGTTCATAAAGCGCGTCTTCGTCGTCGGGATCGATGATTGCAAAATCTTTCATTCTCTTTTCCTTGAGGTGGCTTGTGCCCAAACAGTTCCGCAAGCACCGCGAACCGGAAGCTCCAGTGGTTCATCGCGTGCCTGCTGGGCGCTGGCGAAATCTCCATCGACACCGGGCGTGCGTATTTCGCCCGCCCGGTCGGTCGGTGACGACGGCCGCGGCTGTGTAACGGCCACTCCCGGTGGCGGTGACCACTGGCCAAGCCAGGCGTTGCGATTGCACAACCATTCAGCCTGTATGTCCCGGCACCACGATGTCCGTCGGTTGGGCGCCCGGTACGGGGGACGGCTCCGGCCTCTCCCCACCCCCGTCGCCGGCGGTCTTCTTGCTTCCACGTGTTGCGCCCCCCGGGTGGAGCGCGTCGAGGAACGTTCGGCCCTTCCCGGTCAGGTATGCGCGGCGCGCGCCCTCGCCGCAATGTTCCAGCATGACCAGCTGGCGCTCGAGCAGCGCGTCAAGTTCGGCGCGGTTCATGTCGAGCTGGTCCGGCGCCTGACGAACCAGCATCAGGGTCGCAAATTCGTGTGGACTGAGCATTTTCTTCTCCCGTATAGCAGGGTCCCGAAAGCAGGGGCCCCAAGCAGAAAAACGAGACATATAGCAAGCCAAACAAAGGCCTTGCTACCATGGAGCGTGGCGCTGTCACGCGAGGAATCGCGCCGGCGAACCCGTGTCGTTCAGACAGCCCGCGTTGATGGCGCGTATCGCGTACTCGACCGTCTCCCGGTGCGCCTCGTTCACGCTTGCCCAGTGCCGGGCGTAGCGCGGCACGTGCCAGTCCGCGACCGTCTGCTCCGCGCGCCGGATGCGCACGACGGCCACGTACGTATCCCGGCCAGCAGAAGGCAGCGCGCAGTGCCGAACCGGAAACGCGCTGGTGTCGATCATGAAGCCCTTCCAGCTTTGGCTGCGTACGTTGTCCATAAATGCCTCCGCTTGGTGGGTCACGCGGAGCGGCCCTGCGGACCACTCCACATGACCGGATTTGCCCCGGTGCATACGCCTAACCAACGCTCACCTCAATGCGTCGCGGCTTTGCCTCCTGATGACGAGGAATCGTGAGCTTCAGGACGCCATCGCGCAGCTGTGCGTCGATGCGCGAGACGTCGAAATCAAGGCTGACGGTGAAGGCTCGCCAGAAGTGCGGGTGGCGCATCTCATCATGCTGCAGGCGCAACCCGGATGGGGACGGGACCATCGCCTCAGCCTCGATGTTCAGGCTGCCGTCCTGCACCCGCACGTTGAGCTTTTCGCGCGGCACACCCGGCAGGTCCGCGTAAAGCGTGATGCCGTGGCTGTCCTCGAAGATGTCAACCGCAGGGGCGATCCGGGCGAGCTGCTTTGCAGGTTGTGCACTCTCGCGCGAGGCAACGTCAGTGCGCGACTCACGGGTGGCCAGTTCAGTGCTGTCGTTCATGATGTCCTCCGTGCTTTCTCGTGCTTCCATCGGCTCACTGGACGGCGATGGCGCGTGGCTTCGACGCCTCGGAAAGTCCGACGCTCACCGTCAGGCAACCGTTCACGTAACAGGCACTGACCTTGTCGGGATTCGCGTGCGGCGGCAGCTCGATAGCCCGCCGGAACGCACTCATGAAGCGTTCCCTGGCGTAGACGCGGGTCTCGTCGTCCGCTTCAGGTCCGGGCGGCTTGCGTTCGCCACTGATCGCAAGCACCCCCTTATCGATCGAGACATCGATTGCGGCGGGATCGAGTCCTGGCGCGAACGCGACGATCTCGATGCTGTCGTCGGTGCTACCGATGTTGACGGAAGGAAAGGTCCCGCTGCGCATGGCACGCAGGCTTGCGGGAAAGCCCGCGAAGGCACTGGCTATCTGCCGGTGCAGGCGCTCGAATTCGCCCAGCAGATCAGTGCTGAAGAAAAGATCGCTCATGACTGGCTCCCTGAAACCGGGGCCGCACACGAAAGACGAACGGAACCACGCGCTCCAGTCCGCCTGCCCGTGGGAAACCCCGCCGACAAACAAATCGAAACACGCAGCGCTTATCGCGACTGCCTGAGCGATGCATAAAATAGCGCAAGGAACGGAAATTTCAAGGGGCTCTGCAACATGTCAACGGGGAGGCTTGGCGCCGCTCATCGCAATACTCCACTGGCACGGATTCCGGTGAGCGACGCCGCTGGTCCTGCGCGGCCTTGAGATCCCGCCACGACCGGTTCCGGGGTCGGCCGTCCGGCTCGATGCACCGTGGCATAGCTTCGAGACCGTGGACGCCATGCTCCTGGATGCGGCTTGGCGATCCGGTGCCTGGGAGGTCGAACGCGTGGAGCAGCGCAGCTGCAACGTGATCGGCGCCAGCGCTGCCGAGGCGCTCGCGTGCGGGCAGGCGTTCGGCGACCAGGGAGAGGACGGGGCGCCTGGCTAGCCGCTTCTGTTGCGATCGTCGCGCACGTGGACCCAGAGGTAACCGGTTTTGGTGCGCTTACCCTGAAACTCAGGCAGGGCGCACTGAACCTGCTGACGAACGCAACCAGATACACCGACGCCGGAGACATCGAGCTGGCGATGGGGCGCGACGGCGAGCATCACTGGTACATGCGGGTCACCGATACGGAGCGGGCATTGCCGCGGCGGACAGGGAGCCCGTGTTCGAGGAGTTCGAACGAGCGGCGGGCGACGATATTCCCGGCATGAGGCTCGGACTGGCGATCGTGAAGGAACTCTGCCGGGTGCTGGGCGGCGAGATCCATTTTGAATCTCGTGAGGGCTGCGGTACACGGTTTGAAATCCGCTTTCCGGCCGCGCTTTGCCGGGCTGAGTGACGGCTCGCGCAATCCCGTCAGGACGCTGCCCCTGCAGCCCCCGTCTACGGACGCCCCATTTGGGAATCAGCCAGTTGCTGTCTGTCTGCGTTTGGTACACAGGCAACAGGGGGGCGAGCAATGTATGCGCTCACATGGGCCGTCGCTACGCATCACGATGAATCTCATCGAACATTGAACCAGCGCCTTTGCGCTTACACGGATCGCTGAAGCTGCGGTGGCGCTGGCCGGGGATGCCGGACCGTCCGCCTCGTCGGACCGGGCACAGCGTGGCGAT
>Ga0164242_10000231_pt1 | contig 69998 bp, 56 predicted proteins | sample OricomgcompostMG_FD_108783 | JGI IMG/M metagenome (GOLD analysis project Ga0164242, IMG submission 108783) | Miracle-Growth compost microbial communities from Emeryville, California, USA - Original compost - Miracle growth compost (MG) ... | reverse complement strand
CGGCACGCTCGCCACGAAGAACGTGGGCAGTCGGACCGGATTCGCGGCGGGCGGGCTCGGCGGCTACACGCTGACCGGCAACGGCGCGGCGCTCGCGGGCAACTACACGCTGGCGGGCGGCGTGGATTGGGTGAGCGTCACGCCTGCGCCGCTCATGGTGGTGGGCACGCTCACGACCAACCGCGCCTACGACGGCACGGTGCTCGACGCGCTCTCGAACGCGCGGCTCGCCGGCGTGCTCGGCAACGACACGGTGACGCTCGGCAACGCGAGCGTGGGCTACTTCGACGATCCTGCCGTGGGCTTCGACAAGCCCGTGCACACGGCGATGACCACGGGGGGCGCGGACGCGGGCAATTACGTGCTCGTGCAGCCCTCGGGCCTGAGCGCCGACATCATCGCGCCCGTTGCGCCAGTGCCTGCGGGCACGCTGACCAGCGTGCAGGCGCCAATGGGCCCGGACGATTTGAATACGCCGTACGGCACCGCAGCGGATACCGCACAAGGCGGCTATGTGGGCAACCAGAAGCAGGAAGAGCACCCCAACGAGCGCAATGTGGCGCGCGCGGACTTCCATCCCGGACTCGCGCTCACGGTGCTCAACGGAGGCGTCCGGCTGCCCGCGAACTGAGACCGAGGCCTCCACGCGGAGGAGAAAAACCACGCACGCGCGGTAGCGCGGGCACGACATCTACAGACCATGATCGAGACTCGCTCGAACCGCTTGCGCAAAACACGAATCTGTCTCGCCATCACCCTTGCCACGGCCGCGCTGGCCGCGCACGGCCAGGTGCGCGTGACGGCGCCGCCGAACAACGGCAGCGGCCAGTTGCTTCAGCAGGTGCCGCAGCCTTCAATGCAGTCGCCGGCCTCGAATCTCGATCTCACGATCCAGCAGCCCAAGCAAGCGCCGGGCGACAACACGAAGACATTTCCGGTCCGCAAGATCGAGATCACGGGCAACACGGAGTTGCCCACCGACATGCTGCACGAGGTGGTCGCGGCGAGCGAGGGCAGGAACCTCACGCTGAGCGACCTGAATGCGCTGGCCGACCGTATCAGCGACGTCTACCACGAGCACGGCTATCCGCTCGCCACGGCCTATGTGCCCGCGCAAACGATCGAAAGCGGAGTGGTACGCATCGACGTGGCCGAGGCGCGCTACGGCGCCGTGTCGCTGAACAACCGGAGCCGCGTATCGAGCCGCGTGCTCGACAACACGCTGGCGGCGCTGCAGTCGGGCCAGCCGGTCAGCGAATTCCAGCTCGAACGCACGCTGCTGCTGATGCAGGACATTCCGGGCGCCGAAGTGAGCTCGACGTTGAGGCCCGGCGCACAGGTGAGCACGTCCGATCTGCTCGTCGACGTGACGCCGCAACAGCGCGTCACCGGCGACGCCGGCGTGGACAATTTCGGCGATCCCTATAGCGGGCGAGTGCGCGGCAGCGGCAATGTGTACATCAACGGCTTGTTCGACCAGGGCGATCTGCTGGACTTCAGCGGCTTGACGACGGGCCCGGGCATGACCTATGGTCGCATGGACTACCGCTATCTGCTCAACGGTCAGGGCACGACGCTCGGGGCCACGGTGTCGGGGCTGAACTACCATCTGCGCAACGATCTCTCCGATCTCGATGCGCACGGTTCGGCGTTCACCACTGGCGTGGTGCTGGCCCAGCCGCTGATCCGCAATACGCGCGGCAATCTCTACGGCCAGATCGAATACGATTTCCGCCGGCTCAACGACAACATCGACGTGATCGGCCTGCAGAGCGATCGTCACACCAACAGTCTGACCAGCACGCTCGCGGGCGACGAGCTCGATTCATCCGGCGTTTCCAACGCTCGCCTCGGGCTCACTTGGGGCGTGCGCTCTGCCAACAATCTGCAAACCGATATCATCGACCAGCTTGGCGCGGATACGGCGGGGCATTACGTCAAGTTCGCGCTGTCGCTCTCGCGGCTGCAACAGCTCACGCGCAACGACGCGCTGTACTTCGGCTTTTCGGGGCAGACCGCGAGCAAGAATCTCGATACCTCCGAGCAGTTCTACCTGGGCGGTCCGGATAGCGTGCGGGGCTACGACGTCGGCGTGCTTTCCGGCTCGCGCGGCTATCTGGCGACGTTCGAATACCGGCACGACGCGACGTTCCAGAATCTCCCCGGCATCTGGCAGTTCTCCGCGTTCGTCGATACCGGCTGGGTGCAGCAGTACAAGGATCCGTTCGTGCCCGGGCCCAACACGGGCCAGTTGAGCAGCGCCGGCTTCGGCGCGCAGTGGAACGGGCCGTACAAGCTGCTGGTGAGCGCCAGTGTCGCGTTTCCGTTCGGCCGCACGCCGGAAATTCTTGGCGCGAATGTCAATACGTCGGCGCACTGCTGGCTGCAGTTGCGCAAGGCGTTCTAGGCCGAAAAGGGAACCCGCCGCGCGTGGCGGCGGTGCTTGACGACTACGCGTGAACTACGAGTGAACTACGCGTGAACTACGAGCGCGAGCGGTCCGAAGACTTGGGCAGCGGGCCGAAAAACATCGCCTTGAGGCGGCCTTTGCCGAGTACCCGCGCGAGTTCCGCGATCACGCAATAGTTGAAGATCAATGTCAGCAACAGGATCTGCACCGCCCAGAAGCGCGGCCAGCTAATCTGGGTGAGCAACGCATGATTCGCGGCGAGCAGTGTGTGTGCCTCCTTCCAGTAGTCGTAGAGCCGCTCCAGATAATGGATCACGAGCGCGACCAGCGTGTACATCAGCGTCTTCCATGCGACGTTCCAGACCAGCGGCTTGTCGGGAAAACGGTTGATGAAGGGCAGCATGTCCGCGAGCAGCACGGATTTGCCGAGGATGAGCGACGCAAGCAGTACCGACGCCGAAGTGGGCAGCGAGATACCGGTTTCCCTGACCATCAGCGAACGGATCAACGCAACAATATGAAGGATGACGAAGAAAAAGATCGTCGGCGGCAGTACCTTTTTGAATTCTTCCTTGGCCTTTTCCGTGAACTTGCTCATGGTGCTCTCCGGTCATCGGCGAGGTTCGCAAATGCGCCGCTCCCAAGGCGCCAGCCCGCGAAGCGGCGTTCGCCCGCGCGTAGCGCGCGGGCGGCAAATCAGTAGGGCGCGTTGACCACGACGTACTGCGACCCCTGCGGCTGGTACCAAGTGCTACCGCATTGCTGGTACACCATGCCGCTGTAATTCACCGGCACGCAGTTCGACGGCACCGAACGGACGATGGAGCCGACTACCGCGGACGTCACGCCCACGGCGGCCGTGACGGCGGCCGCCGTGGCGACGGGGTGATAGTCGTCGTCCCAGCCGCCGTGGCGGTCGACGTTCGCATTCACGTTGACGTTGCGGTTGACGTTGACGTTGTTCACGCTCGTGTTGCGAACGTTGCGCGTGCGCGCGTCGGCGTTGACGTTGTTCATTGCCGGGCGGTTGGCGCGCGCCCCGCCGCCGGCGGGGCGTTCTCGCGCAACGTGCGCTCCGCCGCCGCGCCCCACGGCGTTGGCGAGAGGCGGGACGGAAAAGGCGACGCACGCAGCGAGCACGGTGACGATAAGACGGGCGGGAATGTGCCTGTTGGCGTTCTTCATGGGCCTACCCCTTGTTCGTGGCAACGGGAACGATCTCGATCTTCTTCGCCCCCGTCGGTGGACTGAAGGTGAATTCGGAGTCCTTGAAGCTGGCGTGTGCCGACCAGTCGAGAATCGAGACGGACTGTGGACGCGCATCGTCGTCGCGCCGCGTGATCACGATCTTGCGCGGCAACGGATTCGCACCGGCGCTGATCCAGATCTGCCAGTCGACCGCCTTCTGGCGGAACGCGTAGTGGTCGCATAAAACCGGGCCGATATAGTCCTGGCCGGCGAACATGGCCGATTCGAACTGATCGGTCGGGGCCTCGGGGGTGCCCCACGCGAACAGATCGGAGAGCGGGAACTCCACGCCGTAGTTGTCGCGCAGCTTGTCGATCAACGCGCCGATCGTTCCGTCGAACTGGACTGTCGAATAATATTTTTGCGCCGGCGTATAGAGCGTGACGTTCTTGCCGTTGAAGATGATCTCACGCTCGTTGCGCGCGCTCGACAGGACGGCGCGAATCTTGTTCGGACGATCGACGTCGAGCCTGGCTGTCGCGGTGTGCTGCAATTTCTGGCCGTCTGCGAGCACGCGCTCCCCGGTGAGGTCGGTCGAGACGCTGAAGCGCCTGAGCGACTGGAGATAGGCGCCCATTTTCTGAAGCGCCGCAACCGCGCGAGGATCGACCGGATTGGCGACGTCGCTCGCCGCAGCCGGCGCCGCTGCTTGTGCGAAAACCTGCGGCGTGGCCAGTGCCGCGGCCAGCATGAGCATGCATGAAACCCTTCTTTTCATCGTGTTCTCCATGCGTGTGAACGAATCGCGTCGCCCGCGCGAAAGCGTCGTCGTAGCACGCGCGTAGCGGTGTTGGGCAGCGCACTTGCAGTGCGTAATGTAGCGGCCGCTTTTACGGAAGGAAAGGTTTCTGCCCGATATTGCCCGAAGGGGAAATGGCATTGCCCCGAGTCCCTATGGAGCGCATGACATTTCTGCGCGATTCTGGCCAGGATTGCGCTAATCGGTGCGTGCGTGGCTGGTTTGCCAACGGCTCACGGCCATCGATTCGCGCCTGCGGGTGTGGTCTTGCCCGAAGGTGAAAGCGGATTTCCCTGACTCCCTATGGCGCTGCGCACGCATCTGTTCAAAACTCGTCAAACAGCTACGTGGGCGGCGCATGGACGAGCACCGGCAATTGATCGTGATAGTGGAGGACGATGCCGGGCTGCGGCGCGCCGTCGAGCGCTTGCTTCGGCTATCGGGCTTTCGCGCGCGTTCGTTTCACAGTGCGGAGGATGCCAATGTCTTCGAGTTCGCTTCCACTGCGGGTTGCCTCGTCATCGACGTGCATTTGCCGGGCATGTCCGGGCCGGCGTTCTATGGATCCTTGCATGCGCCGCGCCCGCCCGCCGTATTCATGACGGCATACGACGGGGGGCGTATGCGCCGCGCCATCGAAAGTGCCGGAGCGCATGCGGTGCTGACCAAGCCCTTTCTTGGCGAAGCGCTGATCGAGGAGATTCTGAAGGCAACGGGCGCTTCACGCTGAATCAGGAGGGGGCGCATGCGCCAGGCGCGCTGCACGCTGCGAGGCAAATCGAAATCCATCCATTCCGCTTCGACGGTTCGCAGTTCGAAGCGGATCGCAACCCGGCTTTAAATCGAGCGATCTCAAGGGGAACGTATGAAACCCGACATGAAACCTGAATCACGCTGGTCGCGGCTCGCCAAGCCTGTCAAGCGAGCGCCTTTCGCCCTTGCCGCAGCGGGACTTCTGGCCCTGGCGGTGAACGGCCACGCACAGAAGGAAACGCAGCAGAACGCGCATCCGAACATCGTGCTGATCGTGGCCGACGACGTGGGCTGGGGCGATCTCGGCGTCTATGGCGGCGGCGAGGGGCGCGGCATTCCCACGCCCAATCTCGACCGCATGGCCGACGAAGGGATCACTTTCTTCGACTTCTACGGCCAGCCCAGTTGCACGCCGGGGCGCGCCGCCATTCAGACGGGCCGCAACCCGAATCGCAGCGGCATGACGACGGTGGCGTTCCAGGGGCAGGGCGGGGGCTTGCCGCACGCCGAATGGACGCTTGCGTCCGTGCTGAAGCAGGCGAAATACAACACCTACTTCACGGGCAAGTGGCATTTGGGCGAAGCGGACTACGCGCTCCCCAACGCCCAGGGTTACGACGACATGAAATATGTCGGCCTCTATCACCTGAATGCTTATACGTACGCCGATCCAAAATGGTTCCCGGACATGGACCCGCAGACCCGGGCGATGTTCGCCAAGGTGACGCGGGGCATGCTCTCCGGCAAGGCCGGCGAGAAGCCGCACGAGGACTTCAAGGTCAATGGCGAGTACGTGGATACCCCGAACAAGGGCTTGGTGGGTATTCCGTACCTGGACCGCTACATCGAAAAGGCATCGCTCGACGACATCGACGATGCCGCGAAGAAGGGCCAGCCCTTCTTCGTGAGCGTCAACTTCATGAAGGTTCACCAGCCCAACCTGCCGGATCCGGACTACATCGGCAAGTCGATGGCGAAGACCAAATATGCGGATTCGCTGGTCGAACTCGACGCACGGGTGGGCCATATTCTCGACAAGCTGCGCCAGAAGGGCCTCGACAAGAACACGCTCGTGATCTTCACGACGGATAACGGCGCGTGGCAGGACGTCTATCCGGATGCGGGCTATACGCCGTTTCGCGGCACCAAGGGAACGGACCGCGAAGGCGGCGCGCGCGTGCCGTGCATCGCGTGGTGGCCGGGCAAGATCAAGCCGCACCAGAGAAATTACGACATCCTGGGCGGGCTCGATTTCATGGCGACTTTCGCGAAGCTCGCCGGCATCAACTTGCCCAAGAACGATCGCGAGGGCAAGCCGATCATCTTCGACAGCTACGACATGACGCCGGTATTGTTCGGCACCGGAAAGAGCAAGCGCAACGAGTGGTTCTATTTCACCGAGAACGAGCTCACGCCGGGCGCGGTGCGCATCGGCCGGTTCAAGGCGGAATTCAACCTGCGCGGCGACGGCGGCATGCCGACGGGCGGTCTCGCGGTCGATACGAATCTCGGCTGGAAGGGACCGGAGAGCTACGTCGCGACGGTGCCGCAGGTCTTCGACCTCTGGCAGGATCCGCAGGAGCGCTATGATATCTACATGAACAACTTCACGGAGCACACCTGGACCATCCCGGCGTTCGCGAGCGCGATCAAGGATCTCATGAAGACCTACGTGCAGTATCCGCCGCGCAAGGCGCAAAGCGAGGCATATTCTGGACCGATCACGCTTTCGCAATACCAGCGTTTCCAGTATGTGCGTGACCAGCTCAGCAAGGATGGCTTTAATATCCCTCTGCCGAGCGGCAACTGATGAATTGAGCATTAGCCAATCGCTCTGACGCTGCGGACAACCGACGATGTCGCTCAGGCGGCACGCGGCGGTTGTCCGCATGTTCTTCTGCTGATTCTGGAAAAACGGATTCACCATGCATGACCGTCAGTCCGGCGCACGCCCGCGTGGCGCATGGCAGCGCCTCGCAGGGCTCGCGCTATGTGCGTGTATGACGCTTGGGGCCTGCGCGAGCCACGAGCCTCCTGCTACCACGCAAGCCACGCAGCCGGCCACGGCCGGTGTGCCGGCCGCAGCGGCCTTGCCTTCGTGGCAGGACGGCGCGGCGCGCGCCGCCATTCTCAAGTTCGTGGCCGAGGTGACGCAGCAGGGCGCGCCCACCTACGTCCCGCCCGAAGCGCGCATCGCCGTGTTCGACAACGACGGCACGCTCTGGAGTGAGCAGCCGATGCCGTTCCAGGCGCTGTTCATGATCGACCGGCTCAAGGCGGCGGCGCCACAGCATCCGGAATGGCGGCGCAATCCGGCCTTCAAGGCGTTGATGGCGCACGACAGCGCCGCACTCGCGAAGCATCAAAAAGCGCTGCTGCAACTGCTCGCAGTGGCCAACAGCGGCATGAGCACCGACGAATACGACGACTCGATCCGCACGTGGCTCGCGAGCGCGAAGCATCCCTCGCTCGACCGGCCTTATACGGATCTCGTCTATCAGCCGCAGCTCGAACTGCTGGACTTGCTGAAGGCGAACGGCTTCACGGTCTGGATCGTTTCGGGCGGAACCGCGGAATTCATGCGCGTCTGGGCGAGCAAAGCCTATGGCATTGCGCCGGAGCACATGGTCGGCACCGAGGAGAAACTGACGTACGCGACGCGCGACGGCAAGCCGGTGTTGATCCGCGAACCGGGTATCGATTTCGTCGACGACGGCGCGGGCAAGCCGGTAGGCATTTTCCGCGCCATCGGGCAGCGTCCCATTCTGGCTTTCGGCAACTCCGATGGCGATCGCGAGATGCTCGAATATGTGACGGGCGGCGCGGGCCCTTCGCTCGGGCTGCTGCTGCATCACGACGATGCGGCGCGCGAATTCGCCTACGACCGCAATGCCGGATCGGCGCGGCTCGACAAGGCGTGGGACGAAGCGCAGTCGCGCGGCTGGGTCGTCGTCAGCATGAAGCAGGACTGGAAAACGGTTTATCCCGCGCCGAAGGCGAATGGACAGTGATTGCGAAGGCCAGCCCAGGGCAGGATGAACGCCTGTGGCGGTGCATGCCCTGGGGCATGCAAGGGTAACGAATAGCTGGAGACACGAGATGCGCGAAAGCGATGACACAGCGGTTGAGCGACCCATTGCCTTCTTCGCGGAGCGGCCGGATGGACGCGAGGGCCCCGAACCCGTCGCGCCCGCGCAGAAGGGCCGCTTTCACGCGATGGCCAAGCCGATCGGCTCGACCTGCAATATCGACTGCACGTATTGCTATTACCTGCACAAGGAGCACCTGCTCGAGCAGCATCGCGGGCGCCGCATGGCTCCCACCATGCTGGAGCGCTATATCCGGCAGTACATCGAAGCGCAAAACGGCGACGAGGTCATTTTCTCGTGGCAGGGCGGGGAGCCGACCATGCTCGGGCTCGATTTTTTCCGCGACGTCGTCGAGATCCAGAAGCGCTACGCGCCGCCGGGCCGACGCATCTCGAACGACCTCCAGACCAACGGCACGCTGCTGGACGATGCGTGGTGCGCGTTCCTGAAGGAACACGATTTTCTCGTCGGCCTCAGCATCGACGGTCCGCGCGAGTTGCACGACGCGATGCGCGTGGACCGCAAGGGCCGCCCGACCTTCGACAGCGTGATGCGCGGCGCGGGCCTGCTGCGCAAGCACGGCGTGCAGTTCAATACGCTGACCGTCGTGAACCGGATCAATGCGAAGCGGCCTGTCGACGTTTATCGTTTCCTGCGCAACGAACTCGGCTCGACCTATATCCAATTCATCCCCTGCGTCGAGCCGAAGGATTTTCGCAGCGTGGCGCCGCAGCATTGGCCCGAGCAAGCGCTGCCGCTATTGGGAAGCCGTGCGGCGAAGCCCGGCAATGACGATTCGGTAGTGACCGATTGGTCGGTCGATCCCGACGACTGGGGCTACTTCCTCTCGAGAACCTTCGACGAGTGGTACAAAAAAGACGTTGGGCGAGTGCTCGTCAACCTCTTCGAAACGGCCGTCGTCCAGACGATGGGCCGCCCCTCGCAAACCTGCATCACCGCCGAATTTTGCGGCAAGGCGCTCGCCATCGAGCACGACGGCGAAGTGTACTCGTGCGATCACTACGTTTATCCGGACCATGCGTTAGGCAACATCCGCGCCACGCATCTCGGCGAGATGGCGTTCTCGGCCCGTCAGCAGAAGTTCGGTTATGCGAAGCGGGATGCCTTGCCCGCCTATTGCCGCGACTGCAAGCACCTGAAGCTGTGCTGGGGCGAGTGCCCCAAGAACCGTTTCATTCGCAGTCCGGATGGAGAGGCGGGGCTCAACTATTTGTGCGCGGGCATTCGCAGGTTCCACGATCACGCGGGCCCGATGCTCCGGCAACTCGCCGCGCATTCGGTCTGACCGGAAAGCGCGTGGCGCCGCTGGAGCGCAATCCGGCCGCCCGGCCATCGTGAAACGGCGGCCGGGCGTTTTTTTCTTCTGGTAGCGGACTGATCAGACGCGGAAGTCCGCGGCCATGTCCTCGTCGCTGCGGGCTTCGAGTTTGCCCGAGCGGCAGGCGCGCATGAACGTGTCGTAGTCCTTCTCGTTTTGTGTGGCACAGGCGAATGCGTACTCGGTGAGGGCGTCGGAGAAGCGGTCGCCGTTGCCGACATAGGCCGCGATCTCGACCGCCTTGCCGCTCGCCTTCGCATGGGCGCGGGCGAGAGCCCAGCCGCACAGGCGCGCGTAGCCCTGCAGGACGGTGTTGCTCATGCGCTCGACTTCGGCCGAGATCTTCATGTCGCGCAACTGGCGGAAGTAGAAATTCCGCTTCCCGGGCCCAGTGGTCCAGCCGAGAAATGCGTCGCTGGCCGCCTGGAGCAAGCGTTGCCCGGCAACCACGCGCTGGCCCTGGTGCGCGGGACTGTCGGTGGGGAAGTACCGCGCGATCACCGACTCGCGCGCCTCCTTCACCTGGAGGAAGAGCGGCTTGCCGTGACTGTCGATGAGAAGTAGCACGAGACAGAATGTCCCCACGCTGCCCACGCCCACCACCTTGAACGCCACGTCCTGAAGCGCGAACTGGCCAAGCAGCGCGCGGCGTTCAGGCGCGAGGGTGCCGAGGTAGGCATTGAACGCGGCGTCGAGCTTGTTTTGCCACGCGTGCGTGTTCGACCAGGCTTCGTGCTCGCCGAGCAGCGAATTGGGTCCGCCCGGGTGAAACAACGCCGGCGGCGCGTCTTGCAGAACCCAGCGGCCATCCTGTTCGGCCGCCATCTTCGCCAGCATGCTTTCGTTGGTCCGCGTCGCGGCCTTTTCCCTGGCTTTGAGGAGCACGCGTCGACCTTCGTCCGATTCGGCGCTCTCGATCATGCGCTCGAACGTGACGATCTCGTGCCAGAGATCGAGCGTGCTGTACGCCGAGTACTCGCGCATGCGATTGCAGTACTCGTGTACCGCGGTAGCGACGAATTCGCCGATCGGCCCGCGGCCGACGCCCATGTGCTGACCGGCGATCGCAAGGCTTGCCGTGAGCAGCTTCAGATCCCATTCCCAGGGGCCCGGCGCGACTTCGTCGAAGTCGTTGAGGTCGAACACGAGCTGTCGCTCGGGCGTGGCGAAGCCGCCGAAATTCATGAGGTGGGCGTCGCCGCAGATGGGAAAGACAATGCCCGTGTTGACGGTTTCGGCCAGATCGTGGGCCTGGAGAATCGCGCTGCCACGAAAGAAGGTAAAGGGCGAAACGGACATGCGTCCATAGCGCAGGGGGACCAGCGCCTCCACGCGTCCCGCGCTGTTTTGCCGGAGCAACTCGACCGGATCGCGATCGACATTGCCGACCTTCGCGTGCAGGGAGCGCCTGGCCTGCTCGCGCGCCGCGCGGCCGAATGCCTGCCGTGTTTCCAAACTTTGAATCTCTGCCATGAGCGCACCTTGATGTTTTGAAGAGCGTTGAAGCGCGAGCGGTGTGGTCGTGCCTCGCGTCACATTGCGTCCTTCGACAGGCTGGAAGCGATGCTACGAAGTCTAGCATCGAACTCTTTCGGTGTACTGCGGGATGCGGCTTAGCCGGGGCGCTTACGTGGGAAAACCCCCGTTGACTCGCAAATTGATACCCAATAGTATCATTTGTATGGCGCACCCGCTTCGTTTGCGCAGGGCGGGCGACGATCCTCACCGATTCAAGGACAACGGACGATGAACTGGAGCACACACGACGTCGTGAACGTCGTGCCCGAATTGCAGGACTACAACCTCTATACGCGCGACACGGCCTTGCAGGAAGCCGTGCGGCGCGCCGGCGGCGGCGCGCACGAGCCCGATCTCGCGAGCTACGGTGCGCGGCTCGGCAGCGCAGCGAGCCTGCAGGCGGCTGAGCTCGCGAATCGCTGCAAACCGGAGTTGCAAACATTCGATCGCCAGGGGCGCCGGATCGACCGCGTGGCGTTTCATCCCGCGTGGCACACGATGATGAGGATGCTGCGCGAGCAGAATCTCGTCTCGCAGCCATTCTCGGATGGCCGCGCCGGCGCATGGGCGGCCTATGCGGCGGGGTTTTCGATGCACGGCCAGATCGAGGCGGGCTCGCAGTGCCCGACCTCCATGACCTTTGCGTGCATTCCGGTGCTGCAGAAAGAGCCGGCGCTGTTCGAGCGCCTGGCCGGCAAGCTCTATGCGACGCGCTACGACGAGCGCGACGTCCCCATCGAGGAAAAGGACTCGATCCTCGTCGGCATGGGCATGACCGAGAAGCAGGGCGGCTCGGACGTGCGCGCGAACACGACGGTCGCGACGCCCATCGCGGGCGGCGCGACGGGGCGCGAGTACACGCTCGTCGGCCACAAGTGGTTCTTTTCGGCGCCCATGTGCGACGCCCATCTCGTGCTCGCGCGAACGGACGGCGGCCTCTCGTGCTTTTTCGTGCCGCGCTTTCGGCCCGATGGCAGCAAGAACGCGGTCCAGATCCAGCGGCTCAAGGAGAAAGTGGGCAATCGCTCGAACGCGAGCAGCGAGGTCGAGTTTCTGGGGGCGTGGGGCACCATGGTGGGCGAGGAGGGGCGCGGCGTGCCCACCATTATCGAAATGGCCACGCATACGCGCCTGAACTGCGTGATGGGCAGCACGGGCCTGCTGCGCCAGGCGCTCGTGCAAGCCGTTCATCACGCGCGCCATCGCGCGGCGTTCGGCAAGACCCTGGTGCAGCAGCCGCTCATGCAGAACGTGCTCGCCGATCTCGCGCTGGAGAGCGAGGCGGCGACCCATCTGATGATGCGCCTCACGCAGGCGTTCGCGCAGGCCGGCGACGACCCGCTGCAGCGCGCCTATAAGCGCATCGTCACGCCGGCCGCGAAGTACTGGGTGGCCAAGCGCTCGATCGAGGCCTCGGCGGAAGCCATGGAAGTGATCGGCGGCAATGGCTATATGGACGACAGCCCGACCGGCCGGCTCTATCGCGAGACGCCCGTCATCTCGATCTGGGAGGGCTCGGGCAACGTCATGGCGCTCGACATGATGCGGGCGATGCGGCGCGAGCCCGACGCCGTGGCGGCGCTCGTCGACGACCTGCGCGGCGCATGCGGCGCGGAACCCGTGCTGCGGCGCCAGCTCGATGCGTTCGTGACGGCGCTCGGCCTCGACGATGCGTCCTATGAGGCCCAGGCGCGGCGCGAGGCGCAGCGTCTCATCCTGCTGATCCAGGCGCGGCTCGTGAGCGAATACGCGCCACCCACGGTGGGCGACGCGTTCATGGCGAGCCGCTTCGATCCGGAGTGGGGACGCACCTTCGGTTTGCTGCCGCGCCAGGCGGCCAGCGCGGCCATCGTCGAGCGCGCGTGGCCGGTTTGAGAACATCGGGGCGCACGCGCCCCGGCATCTGTTAGATCGATCTGCTGACTCATGAATATCGTTTCCCTCTTCGACGACAAGGTCCGTACGCAACCGGACCAGCCCTTCCTGCGCTACGCGGGGCGCACGTGGACCTATGCCCAGGCCGACGACCTCGCGCGCCGCGCCGCGCGGGTGCTCGCCCGGCACGGCGTGGGCGCGGGCGACCGCGTCGCCATGATGTGCTTCAACACGCCGGGCTTCGTGTTCGCGATGCTCGGGGCATGGCGCATGGGCGCGGCGGTCGTGCCGGTCAACCACAAGCTGCAGGCGCCGGAAGTCGACTACATCCTCGCGCATGCGCGGGTCGGCGTGACGATTTTCGATGGCGCGCTGCACCCCGTGGTCGAGCGGCTGACCACGGCGGGCGTGCGGCTCGGTACCGATAGCGCGCTGCCGGGGCAGGCGTCGCTCGACGCGCTCGTCGAAGCCGCCGCGCCGTTCGAAGGCGCCGTTCCCGACGACCATTCGATTGCCCAGGTGCTTTACACGTCCGGCACGACCGGGCGCCCGAAGGGCTGTCTGCTGAGCCATCACAGCGCCTGCAGCGCGGCCGCGACGGCCGCCGAAGTCGTGAGCATGCAGCACGACGAGCGCACGCTGATTGCGATGCCGCTGTGGCATTCCTCGCCGCTGAACAACTGGATGCTGGGCACGCTTTACGTGGGCGGCACGCTCGTCCTGCAGCGCGAATACCATCCCCAGGTGTTTCTCGAGACCGTGCAGGCGGAGCGCATCACGCTCTATTTCGGCGCTCCGGTGTCCTATCTATTGCCGCTGCAAATGGGCCTGAAGATCGAGGACTACGAACTGGGCTCCGTGCGCGCGTGGGTCTACGGCGGCGGTCCGATCGGGGCCGAGACCGCGAGGCGGCTGATGGCCGCCTATCGCAGCGAGCGGTTCTACCAGGTCTTCGGCATGACCGAGACCGGGCCGGCCGGCACCGTGCTCTATCCCGAGGAGCAAGTCGCCAAGGCCGGCTCGATCGGCCGCAAGCCCACGCCCGGCGTCGAAATGCGCGTGGTGTGCGGGAGTGGGCGAGAGGCGCGCCCGGGCGAGGTCGGCGAAATCTGGCTCAAGGCCGCCTCGCTGATGCAGGGCTATCTCGATGCGCCGGAGGCGAGCGCCGAGGCCATGGTCGACGGCTGGTACCGGACCGGCGATCTCGCGCGCGTGGATGAGGACGGCTATCTCTTCGTGGTCGATCGCAGCAAGGACATGATCGTGACCGGCGGCGAAAACGTGTACTCGAAGGAAGTCGAGGACGTGCTGATCGCGCATCCTTCGGTGCGCGACGTGGCCGTGGTCGGCCGTCCTCATCCGGAGTGGGGCGAGACCGTCGTGGCCTTCGTCGTGCCGGCTCCCGGCGCCGTGCTCGACGAGGCGGACATCAGTGGCTTTCTCGCGGCGCAGCTCGCCAGGTACAAGATCCCGCGCGAATATATCGCGTGCGAATCGCTGCCGCGTACCCCGACTGGAAAGCTGGCCAAGGCGGCGCTGCGCAGCGGCGCGAACTGACGGCAACCTCCAGCGCTCTCGATCGCTCTCAATCGCTCTCAAGCGCGCGGTCTCCCTGGGCAGGTGGCCGCCGCGCTGCGCAAGGGCGGCGGCCACCTGCCCGACGTCAGGGTGCCGCTGGTCGCCGGGACACTCATGGCGCTTTTTTCCCGTATCTGGCGCTTGGATCCGACATGGGAAAACCCTCGGTTGACCGGCAAATTGATACCTTATAGTATCTTTTAAAACGATACCCGTTGGTACCTTTTACCTGGTGGCCGGCGACAGGAATCAGATACGGATCATTCTGGAGAGAGAGTCATGCAAGCAACCGGGCACACTATTGCCGAAGGCGCCTCGATCGTGCGTTCAGGCATCCTCAAGACTTCGTTTAGCGTCGAGCCGATCGCGCCGGCGATCGGCGCGGAGATCGGCAACATCGACCTCGCAGTTCCGCTCGACGACGACCAGTACGCCGAGCTGCGCGCCGCGCTGCTCAAGCACAAGCTGCTGGTGTTCCGCGATCAGGACATCACGGCGGAGCAGCAGGTTGCGCTGGCGCGCCGCTTTGGCGAGCTCGAGGTGCATCCGGTGTTTCCGCATCATCCCGATCATCCGGAACTGGTCGTGCTGGGCGGCGACAGCAAGATTCCGGGCCGCGAGAACATCTACCACTCGGACGTGAGCTGGCGCGCGCTGCCCTCGATGGGCTCGATGCTGCGTTGTATCGAGTGTCCCACGGTGGGCGGCGATACGATCTGGGTGAACATGGCCGCCGCCTATGCGAAGCTGCCGCAAGCGGTACGCGAGGAACTGGAAGGCCTGTTCGCGGCGCATGATCTGCTGCCGGCATTCGGCACGCGCATGACGCCGCAAGAGCGCGAAGCGCGCCGGGCTGCGTTTCCGCCCGCGATTCACCCGGTCGTTCGTACGCACCCCGAAACGGGCGAGCGCGTGCTCTACGTGAACGAGGCGTTCACGACGCATCTGGTGAATTTCATGGAGAAGAGCGAAGTGCGCTTTGGCTTCGACTTCCGCCTCGCCGAAATGGATCTGCTGCAATATCTCTATCGCCAGGCCGCCGCGCCCGAATATCAGGTGCGCCTCAAGTGGCGTCCGAATACGATCGCGTTCTGGGACAACCGCTCGACGCAGCATTACGCCATTCAGGACTACTTCCCGGCGCGCCGGCGCATGCTGCGCGCGACGATCATCGGCGACGTGCCGGTGTGACCGGATTAGACCTTTCGGCGTACAGAGCGAATCTCATGAATCTGACTGAACAGGAATGGCTCCACGCCGCGCGCGACGGCGACGAGACCGCGTGGCGATTTTCGGCGCTGCGCGCCGCGTTTGCCGAAGCGCCGTTTCCCCCCTACGCCCAGCGGCGCGACGCGCTGCGCCGGCTGCGCGCGGCGTTGCGCAAACATGCGCGCGCCTGCGCCGCCGCAGCGGCTGCGGACTTCGGCGTGCGCGCCACCGCCGAGACGATGCTCGTGGACCTGCTGCCTTCGCTGCTCCACATCGATCATCTGCTGCGGCATTTGCGGCGCTGGATGCGGCCTTCGCGTCGCTCTCCGGAGCTGCTGTTCAGCACGAATCGCGCGGCGGTGCAGTATCAGCCCAAGGGTGTCGTGGGAATCGTGGTGCCCTGGAATTTCCCGTTCTATCTCGCGCTCGGGCCGCTCGCGACGGCGCTGGCCGCCGGCAATCGCTGCATGATCAAGACTTCGGAGTACGCGCCGGCTTCGTCGCGCGCGCTGCGTGCGCTGCTAGCGGAAGCGTTGGGCGAGCATCAAGCGTGCGTGGTGGAGGGCGACGCCGAGTGTGCGAAACGCTTCAGCGCGTTGCCTTTCGATCACCTCGTCTTCACGGGCTCGCCGGCCGTGGGGCGGCAGGTCATGCGCGCCGCGGCGGAGAATCTCACGCCCGTCACGCTCGAACTGGGCGGCAAGTCGCCGGCCATCGTCTCGCGCTCGGCCGATCTCGCGCGCGCCGCGCTGCGCATCGCGCACGGCAAAACCGTGAATGCCGGGCAGATCTGCGTCGCGCCGGACTACGCGCTGGTGCCGCGCGAGCGGGTGGAGGCATTCGTGGCGGCTGCCTCGCGGGCTTTCGTCGAGCTGGCCGCAGAGGGCGCGCACTACACCTCGATGATCGACGCGCGCGGCCGCGACCGCATGTTCGCGCTGATCGAGGATGCGCGGGAGCTGGGCGCGACCGTCACGGTGTGCGGATCGTTCGGGCACGAAGGCCGCGGCGCGCGGCAGGTGCCGCTGCACATCGTCACGGGCGTGCGCCCGACGATGCGTATTGCGCGCGAAGAGATCTTCGGGCCGATTTTGCCCGTGATCGAATACGACACCTTCGACACCGCGCTGGCCTGGGTGCGCAACGGCGAGCGGCCGCTCGCGCTGTACTGGTTCGGCACCGATGGCGGCGAGCGCAAGCGCGTGCTGCGCGAAACTCACGCGGGCGGGGTGACGCTCAACGACTGGGGCTGGCATGCGATGAATCACGCGCTGCCGTTCGGCGGCACCGGCACCTCGGGCATGGGCAATTACCACGGGGAAGAGGGCTTTCGCGAGCTCTCGCACGCGAAGGCCGTATTCTCCGAGCACCGCTGGTTTCCTGTCGAGCTGTTTCATCCGCCCTATGGCCGCGCCGTGCAGCGCGCCGTGCTGCGCTGGTATTTCGGCGCGCAACCCTGAACCGGGCGACCGGTCCTTCGATATGCGTCATGCCGCAGGGGCGGCGTGCGCGTCCTGATACGGAAATCTCTGGCATGCAACCCACCTGTCAATCCGCGCGCGCCTGGTTCATGACGGCCATGCTGTTTCTGCTCGTCGCCATCAACTTCATCGACAAGGTCGTGCTCGGCCTGGTGGCTGCTCCGCTCATGAAAGAACTGGGCCTCTCGCCGGCCCAGTACGGATTGCTCGCGGGCAGCTTCTTCTTCCTGTTTGCGCTGACCGGCGTGGCCGGCGGGTTTCTCTCGAATCGCCTGTCCACGCGCTGGCTGCTGTTCGTGATGGCGTTGCTGTGGGCCGTCGTGCAACTGCCCATCGCCTACGGCTCGTCGCTCGGCATGCTGATCGCCTGCCGGGTTTTGCTGGGCGCGGGCGAGGGCCCCGCGCAGCCCATCGCGATACACGCCTGCTACAAGTGGTTTCCGGACGAGCGCCGCAATCTGCCCGTTTCGGTATTCCAGCAGGGCGCCGTGTTCGGCATGGTCGTGGCGGGCATTGCCGTGCCATGGATCGACGCCACGTGGGGCTGGCGCGCCAACTTCGTGGTGCTGGCCGCGCTCGGTCTCGCGTGGGCGATCCTGTGGCTCGTGGCGGGGCGCGAAGGACCACTCGATGTGCGCGCAACGAAATCTTCCGCGCCGGACGGGGCGGTGGACGCGGCCGGCGCCGGTAAGCGCATTCGTTATCGCGTGCTGCTCTCCGACCGTACGGTCGTCTGCATCATCGCGCTGCACTTCGCGGCGTTCCTCACGCTCGCGCTCGTGCTTACGTGGCTGCCCGCGTATTTGAGCGAAGGCCTGGGCTATGCGCCGCGCCGCGCGGGCCAGTTGTTCGCCGCCTTGCTGGTTGCGAGCGCGCCGGTGGGGATCGTGCTGTCTGCGCTCTCGCAGCGGCTCATGACGCGCGGCGTGCCCTCGCGCATCGCTCGCGGCGCTTTCGTGTGCGGCTGCCTCGCGGTGGGCGGCGCGCTGCTCGTGGCCGCCGCCGTATGCGAGATCGGCCCGGCCGTGAAGGTCGTGCTGATCGCGCTGGCCATTTCCACCACGCCCATCATCTATTCGCTCGGCCCGGCCATGATCGCGCAGGTCACGCCGCCGCAGCAGCGCGGCGCGGCGCTCGCGATCGAATACTCGGTCGCCTGGATCGCCGGCATCGTCGCGCCGCCGGCCGTGGGCTGGATGATCCGCGCCGCGCACAACAACGTGGCGGCGGGCTTCGAACAAGGGCTGTTGCTGACGGGCGCGCTGCTCGTGGTGCTCGGCGTGGGCGGCCTCAAGGTGCTGAACCCCGAGCGCTCGCTCGAGCGGCTGACACGCCGCCTCACGGCGTGAAGCCGTTCCGGCATCGCCACGCCGCACTCCATTCCAACCGGCTCCGGCCAATAAATCCCATGATCAAGACGGGGGAGACATGTCAAGAAGAATAGTCATACGAAATAAATCTCGAACGGCGGCGCGCATCGCCATCGCCATGGCGCTCGGCACCGCCGCGGCCGCGGCGCATGCGCAATCGTCGGTCACGCTGTATGGCCTGATCGACACGGCGGTGCGCTATACCACGCACGCCAACGCCGCGGGCGACGACAAGATCCAGCTCTCGAACGGCGGCCTGAGCGAAAGCGTCTGGGGCATGCTCGGCTCGGAAGACCTGGGCGGCGGCAACCGCGTGGTGTTCCAGCTCGAGAACCGCTTCTTTCCGAACTCCGGCGTGAGCGACCCGGGCTATCCGATGTTCAATACCGCCTACGTGGGACTGGTGTCGTCCACCTTCGGCCGCCTCACCATGGGCCGACAGACCAATCCGCTCGCCGATGCCGTGCTGAAGACCTTCGTGACTTCGCCCTGGCTGCCGACGGTCTATCAGTTCCGCCCCGAAGTCGCGATGGCCGAGGGCGTGTGGACCAGCGACATGGTCAAGTATGCGGCGCGCTGGAAGGACGTCACGCTGGAGCTCTCGTATGCGTTCGGCGGCCAGGCGGGCGCATTCGGCGCGGGCAGCCAGATCGGGGCGTCGATCGCGTACATTCCGCAATGGCCGCTGCGCCTCGCGGCGGGCTATCTGGATGCGCGCGATGCCGTCAATAGCTCGGCGCACTTCAAGGCGTGGACGGCGGGCGGGGCCTATACGTTCGGCGATACGACCGTCAACTTCGGCTGGGCGATGAACCGCGAAGATCCGGGCTTCGTGGGCAATTTCCCGAATGGTCCGTTTACCGCGCCGCAATTGACGGCGCTGAAGTTCAACACGTTCTCGGAACGCGAGATGTTCTTTGGCGGCGTTTCGCAGCAGATCGGCAACAACACCCATGTTGCGGCCAATGTGTGGCGCACGTTGCAGGACGGCAAGGCGCAGAGCGGCGACGGCAATGCCACGCAGTTTCAGCTGGTGGCCGATTACAGCTTGTCGCGCGCCACGGACGTCTATCTCGAAGGCGATTACGCGCTGTATCGCGGCGGGCTCGTGGGGGCGCAGTTGCAGGGTTTCGTGGGCCTGAGCGCGGCCGCGCAGACGACGCAGCTCGGCATGATGGTGGGGTTGCGGCACATGTTCTGAGCCTGCATGAAGCGGCGGCCGGCGTGCGAATCAGGCCGGCTGTCGTGTCGGGCGCGGCGCCTGATCGGCTCCGTTTTCGAAGTCAGGCGACGACGCTCGCTTCTGCCGTGGCCAGCATCTGCTTCAGCGCGGCCGTTGCGGCTTCGGGCGCGTCGATCATGAAGAGCGAATCGCGCAAGGCGGCGAGCGTGTCGAACTTTCCCTCCAGCCAGCCGTGCAGGGCGGCCTCGGACATGATGAGGATAGGGCTGCGCTTCGCCTCGTCGGTCGCTGCCACGTCGGGTATTTCCGGCACGATGTCCGGATCGAAGCCCGCCATGGTGGCGTGGAAGAAGCCCCACGTGTCGTTCTCGATCAGGAGAACGTAGAAGTCGGGCAGCGTCAGCAGCGCGTCTTCGCTGTGGGCATCCTCGATGCGCGCTTGAAGGAGATTCAGCGTCTCGACCGAGGCCATACGCATGCGCGCCGCGGAGAGCGCGCCTTGGGCGGCTTCGATGGGCGCAATCAGCCCCGATTCGATGGCTTTTCGGGCGGCCACCGCCACGGCGAGCGCGGACGGGTGGCTGACACCGAAATCGATCTTGAATTCGCAGACCGCGCACATATTCGCACCTCAAGGCGTGACGATATTGAACCAGAAGTCGAAGTTGTCGAGCCACGAAACGAACTCGCCGAGCTTCTGACTGTCGCCGTCGATCTTGACGTTGCCGGCCATCACGAGCTTCTGCATGTTGGTCTTGCCCATCATGATGTCGTTCAGGTCCGAGCGCTTCATGGTGACCGTCGCGTCCGGCGTGCCCGAGCCCTTGCTGCTCGAGTAATGCAACGCGCTGTTCTCGACGCCGAGCACGCGATTTTCCTTCGTATCGGTCAGCGCGAGATTGAAGCTCACCGTCTTTCCGGCTGCGCGCTCGGGATTCAGGCGGATGCCGAGATAGTCGAGGAACATGTCGAGCGGCATGGCCTGGATGGTGTCCGGGCTCTGGGGCTGCGGAGTGGGTAGCTTCCTGACGCCATCGCGCAACTCCATCGCGCCGGTCAGATAGAAGTTCCGCCACGGCGCCGACTCGGACTGATAGCCCAACTGCTCGTAGGTGTCGGCCAGCAATTGTCTGGCCGCGGTGTTTTGCGGTTCCGCGAACACCACGTGGTTCACCACTTCCGCCACCCAGCGATACTCGCCTTTCTCGTAGTAGTCGTGCGCCCTCTTTAGCACTGCGGACGATCCGCCCATGAACTCGACGTAGCGCTTGCCGGCATCGGTCGGCGGCAGCCGATGCAGGTTTGCCGGGACGCCGTCGAAAAAGCCGAGACGCAGGTTGTACTGGGCAACGGCGTCGTGGTAGACCGTGCCGTAATAGCTGCGGCAATACCAGTGCTTCGCCAGGCTGTCCGGCAGGCGCATGGTCTCGCCGATTTCGAGCGGCGTGAGCCCCTGGTTGGCCAGACGCATGGTCTGGTCGTGCAGGTAGCGGTACATGTCGCGCTGCGCGCGCAGGAACGCGTTGATGCGGTCATTGCCCCACGTCGGCCAGTAGTGCGAAGCGAACAGCACTTGTACGTCGCCGCCGAACATGTCGTGCGCCGCCTGGAGGTATTTCGACCAGAGCAACCCGTCACGCATCTTGGCGCCGCGCAGCGTGTAGAGATTGTGCAGCGTGTGGGTGGCGTCTTCCGCCGCGCAGAACGCCTTGTACCTGGGAATGTAGAACATGAACTCGGAGGGCGCTTCGGATTCGGGCGCCATCAGCACCTCGATCTCCACGCCGTCGAGCGTCATCTTCTGGCCGGTTTTCTCGGCGAACATCGTCGGCAGGGCCAACGTGATGGTGCCGACCGAGGTGGTCTTGCCGAGGCCGCCGTCGACGATGCCCGTGGCGCTGCGCGGCAGCAGCGATCCATACATGTAGCTTGCGCGGCGGCCCATTGCGTTGCCGGCAATCACGTTCTCGCCGACCGCGGCTTCGGTGAATCCGACCGGCGCGACGATCTGCACCTTGCCGGCTTGCAGGTCTTCGTCGCTGACGATTCCGCGTACGCCGCCGTAGTGGTCCACATGGCTGTGCGTGTGGATGACGTGGGTGATCGGCTTGTCGCCCAGGTGCGGAATGACGAGTTCCTTCCAGACCGTCGAGGCGACTTCGGTCGTGATGAAGGGGTCGACGACGATATAGCCCTTGTCGCCGCGGATGATGCTCATCACCGAGAGGTCGTAGCCGCGCACCTGCCAGATGCCGTCGACCACCTGAAACAAGCCGTGGTGCATGTTCAGCTTGGCGTTGCGCCAAAGGCTCGGGTTCACCGTGGGGGGCGCATTGTTTTCCGGGCCGCCCTTCACGAAGGCGAACTGCTCGAGATTCCACGCCGGAATGTCGCCTTGCCCCTTGATGATGACCGGCTCGGGCAGCGTGGCCACGAGTCCGCGGCTGGCGTCTTCGAAGTCCTGGGCGTCGGCGAACGAAAGGAAGTCCGCATATCGCTGGTTCAGCGCTATCGTGGCGCCGGTCGCGGGCTTCGAGTGCGGAGTCGTGGCGCTCATGGGCTTCTCCGTTTGCGCAAGCGTCTCACCGACGACCCCCGAAAGCCCGGTGGCCACGCCGGCGACGGCGACGTTCTTCAGGAAAGTTCTGCGTCCACCGGTCTTTGCCGGGTCCTCGGGTTGAGACACGACCACCTCCAGTTGTTTGATAACGATTGTTCGGATCGTCGCTTCCGAATGGGGTCGTTTTCTCACAGCGGCGGACCGGAAACTATAGGGAGTTCGGGCAATGCGCTTGCCCCGAAGGGCAATCAGAATGAAGACCGTACGACCTGCGCCGGTTGGGAATGCGCGATTGCCCTCCGGGGCAATTCATATTGCCCCGTGCCCCTATGGCATCGTATGGCGACGCATACGAAACTTCCGGATAAAGGGCCGGTGCGCAACGCCATCGGCGTTTCAATCGCGAAACGGAGAAGAAAATGCAAGGACGTCATCTCATGCTGAAGACCGCCATTGCCCTCGGGATGCTGGGTACGGTGCTTTCGGGTTGCACGACGACGGGTAATCAGCCGGCGACGCAGGCCTCCACCGAGTCGCGCCGCCAGTCGATCGACGCCAGCGTCGACGGCACGCTTTCCCGTCTCTATCAGACGACCCCCGGCGCGCGTGAACTGGTCGCGAAAGCCCGTGGCGTGCTGGTGTTTCCGTCGGTCGTGCAGGCGGGCGTCGTGATCGGCGGTGAGCACGGCGACGGCGCGCTGCGCGTGGGCGGCAGCACGGCGGGCTATTACAGCCTCTCGTCGGCATCGGTGGGCGCGCAACTTGGTGTGCAGTCCAAAGCCGTGGTCTATCTCTTCATGACGCAGGAAGCGCTCGATAAATTCCGCAACTCGAGTGGCTGGTCGGCGGGCGGCGACGCGTCGGTTGCCGTCGTCAAGGTGGGCGCCAATGGCCAGATCGACACCACGACCACCACCAAGCCGGTCGAGGTGTTCGTGCTGACGAACAACGGCTTGATGGGCGACCTTTCGCTGTCTAGCACCAAGATCACGCGCCTGGATCTGTAAGGCCGGGGCGGGACGCGCGGCCGTCTTGCCGCGAAGCGTAGTCCGTGCCTGCCGAGGGACTCAGGGGAGAGGGCCATCATGCCAGTGAGGTCGAGACGCCGCTCTCGACATGCCCGTGACCGGCGCGGGCGATTCCATGCCGCGCGGGTCGGCTTCGTCGGCTTGCTATCGAGCGCATTGTGGCTTTTTCCGCTGGCAGCCGCTGCGCAGATCGTTCCGTCGGCGCCGGTCATCACCGGCCCGGACGTACAAAAGCGCGCGAACGCGGTCCTCGCGCTATTGAGTTACACGGTCACGCCGGACCTGACCGCGAGCTCGCTGGGCATTCGCAATGGCGCCACCGGCAATCCGGCGCTGAACATGACGCAGCTCGGCGGCGGCTTCACGCTGAGCCAGCGCTTTCCGCTCTATCTGGAGGGCGCAATCGGCGGGTCGCGCTACGACCCGACCTTCCTGCTCTCGGATGGCCAGCAGCAGCGCCCGCTGCCCACGCGCTGGACGAACGTGGCGGCCACGGGCGGGATAGGCTGGGACTTTCCGCTCAACGAGAGCAAGAATCTGGTGATCCGGCCGATTTTCAACTTTTCGCTCGGCGAAGTGCTGAGCGATGCGACGGCGGCCCAGTTCCTGATCAACCGCCGCGTCGACAAGAACGTTCAGTTCATCGAAGACGGTTCGCTCAACGCCTATGGTCTTGGTGGATCGCTGATGCTGGGCTGGTACCCGCGCAAGGAGCCCTACGAGTTCGATCTCGAACTGCGTTTTACGGACATCTATCTGCAGAGCTTCGGCTCGTCGAGCGGCGTGCGCGGATCGGCCAATGCCGAATCGACCAACCTGTACGCACGCTGGCGCGCGCCGACGGGGCTGCTCGTGCTGCACCGGCCGCTGCGCTACGTGCTCGAACTCTCGCATTCGACCTATCTCGGCAGCCAGGCCGATATCCTCGGCTTCAATCACCTGACCTCGCTGGGCGTCGGCCTGGAGATCGATACGGGGGCGGTGACGAAGCTGTTCTCGCGGCTGCGGATCGTGGGGCGCTATGCCTTCGGCAAGGACATTTCAGGCGCCTCGCTTGGGCTCGCGCTCAGTTTCTGATGACCGGCTCCGGCTCCGGCTCGTCGAGCGAGGCGGGGCAAGCGGGAGCGAAGCGTCATTGCTCGCCATGCCAGAGCCGGACGCAGTTGCGTCCCGCGTGTTTGGCCGCGTAGAGCGCGGCGTCGGCGCGCTTGAGCGTGGCGTCGAGGTCGTGTTCCGCTTCTTCATGGCGGGCAATCCCGATGCTGAACGTTTGCGAGAGCGTTTCGCCCGTATCGAGTTCGATGGACGTGTCCTGCATGGCTTGCCGAATGCGCTCGGCGATCCGCCGGGCTTGGGCTTCGGGCGTATCCAGCAGGATCGCGGCGAATTCCTCGCCGCCGATGCGCGCAGCGAGATCGTCTTCGCGCAGCGCGGTCTCCAGCACGCGCGAGGCCAGTTTGAGCACACGGTCGCCCACCGCGTGGCCCCATGTATCGTTCACGCGCTTGAAAAAGTCCAGGTCGAGCGCCAGGACCGACAAGGGGCGATGATGCCGCCGCGCATGCTCGACCGCCTTCATGGCGGCCTTTTCGAAGTAGCGGCGATTGGCGAGCCCGGTGAGCGGGTCGAAGTCCGCATCCGTCTGCAGTTGCTTGAGCAGCAGGTGCTGATGAGTGATGTCGGTCAGCACGACGAGGAGGGGCGCGCCATTGTCGTGCCCCGCGAGGTCCGGTAGTTTCGTACAACGAACCAGCATATGGCGGATGCCGGAGCGCGTCTGGAACGGCGCGGGCTCTTTCGCGGGCGCGGCCTGCATGCGCGCCCAGTGGGCGCCGTCGACAAAGAGGCGAGCAAACGGCTGCCCCTTGTCGGCCGCCGCGCCGAATACGGCGCACAGCGCCTCGTTGCCGAGGAGAATGCGCTCCGATCGCAGATCGACCACGGCAACCGGCGTCGGCATGTTCTCGACGATGGTCGAAACCGTGCTCGCATACTTGTCCACGCGGTCGTTGAGCGCCCCTTGCCGGCCGATCAGGATGAAGCCGCCGGCGAGCATGGCGAGCAACAGGGCCGCGCCGGCGAGATTGAGGTAGAGGCTGGCCCACAGGCTGTTGCGGAACGTGTCGACGGCGTAGCCCAGATCCAGCGTCCACCAGGCGGCGTTCGAGCCGAGCCCGATCCGCTGCTGCGCAACGAGACGCGCGGTCCGATCGCGGCGCCATAGCGCATAGAACGTGCCATCGATCGGCCCGGCGCGCGGGTTGACATCTTCGGCCAGGCGTTGCCCGACGGCCAGCCCGGTCACATCGGGAAACCGCGCGACGACGCGTTGCTCGTTATCGAGCAGCAGCAGGGCGGTGTGGGGCATCAGCTTCACGTGCTCGAGCAGATGCTGCTCGAGCGGCACGAGATGGATCGTCACCGCGTCCAGGCGGCCGGCGTGGTCGACGTGCCCTTCGGCGACCACGAGGGCGCCCCTGTTGCCCCAGGCGACGGGCAGCCACAGCCGTGCGGACGGCGCGGCCCGTACCCGCGCGAAGATCGCATCGAGCCCGGGAATCTCGTTGCGGGCGTTGGGGCGGGACGCGGCCACCATGCGTCCGTTTGCATCGAGTACCGCAATCAGCGAGTCGCCTAGCGAGATCTTGAGCGTTTGCGTCAGATTGCCGAGCGCTTCGTCCGTGATCTTGCCTTCGTCGATCAGGGTCTGCGTTGCCGACATCATGCCGTCGAGATCGCGCAGGCGGTCTTCGATGAGCCGCGCCACCAGCGAGGTTTGTGCGGTGAGCCGTTCGGCGGCCTGCAGGTTCACGGCCCGGAAGTCGTGCCACGACTGCCACGCATTGACAAGGATATTCGCCGCGACGAGCACCGAGAGCAGGGCCAGGATTTCGCGCAGCCACGATTTGCGCGTGGCCGGGCGTAGCGTCCAGCCTGGTGTCGTGGGGGGCGGTGACGAGGGCATGGGTCGTGAGCGCGTTTTAATGGGAACAATGTGCCCTTTGGTGAAGACGGGCTGCCCAAAATCCGGATGGTCGCGAGAGGGGTATTGTACGAAACTTCGCAACCAGCGAAACGTCCGCGGGCATTCACGAGACGATGAAGGAAAAAACAGCAGTCCTTGCGGTTGCGGCGTTGGCTGGCTTCTTGCTCACGGCCGCTACGGCGGCGTTCGCACAGAGCGACGAAGATCTCGCCAAACAGTTGAGCAATCCCGTTGCGGCATTGATCAGCGTGCCGCTGCAGTTCAACTACGATTCGAACATCGGCACGGACCGCGGCGGCGACAAGTATTACGTCAATCTGCAACCCGTCGTGCCGTTCCACCTGAATGCGGACTGGAATCTCATTTCCCGCACCATTGTTCCGCTTGCGTCTCAACACGATGTCGTGCCGGGAGCGGGATCGCAGACGGGGTTGGGCGATACGGTTCAAAGTTTCTTTCTCTCTCCGCAAAAGCCCACCGCAAACGGCTTGATCTGGGGTGTCGGCCCCGCGCTGCTGGTGCCCACGGCCACGGATACCCTGCTGGGCGGCGGCAAGTGGGGCGCCGGCCCAACCGCGGTCCTGCTTTGGCAGAGCGGCGGATGGACCTACGGCGCATTGGCGAATCACATCTGGCCGTTTGCGGGCGATGGAAACCGGCCCGGCGTCAGCGCCACGTTTCTCCAGCCGTTTCTGACCTACACGACCCGGGACGCATGGACGTTCGGCGTGAATACCGAGTCGAGCTACGACTGGGAGCATCATCAGTGGTCCACACCGATCAACGCGACCGTCAGCAAATTGCTGAAGATCGGCGGACAACCCGTGAGCATCGGCGCGGGCGTGCGCTACTGGGCCGCGAGCCCCGCCTCGGGACCGCATGGCTGGGGCGCGCGGGCCATCGTCACGTTCCTGTTTCCGGAAGGCAAGCCGCAGCGTTAGACGCGGCTTTCGAACTGGCTGCGGCCGTCGTATTGCACGCATCAGCGCCAGGCGCTGCCGACCTGGATTTTGCGCCGATGCTCCGCACAGGCAGTGCGATTCCGTATTATCTTGACGTCGGCACCGGGAGTTCGAGATTCACGTGGCAGGCGATGAGCGGCGTGGGCTATGCCGCGAAGCGGGGCGACGTCAGCTTGACCTACCGGTATCTCGCTTTTTTCGGCTCGGGCGATCAGCTTGTGCAGACGCTGCGCTTCAATGGCCCGAGCGCCAATGTGACGTTCAGGTTCTGAGTGTCCGTCCATGCCGCGATGCTGCGGGACGGCCCATCGCTCGCGGCACGGAGTCGTCATGACTGGAAGAATCCTGGCAGCCCTGGCGCTGCGCTGCGCGCTCCCGTTGCTCGTGACGAATCTGTTGCCATCGCCCGTGGTCGCTCAAACGCCCACGCCCGTCATCCGTCTCGCCGTTGCGGTGATTCCGCCCACTGTCATCGAGCGGCACGGAAAGCTGACGGGCTTCACTATCGACGTCTGGAACGCCGTTGCGGCGCAGTTGAAAGTCAAGACGGAATACGAGGTCGTTCCGGACCCGGCGACGTTGAACAACTGTCTGCAGTCCGGGCAGTGCGATCTGGCGATGCCGCAGTTCATCACCTGGGAACGGGACCAGGAGTTTGACTTTTCCACGCCCGTGCTCACCGCGGGGCAGCGCATTCTGGTGCGCGATACGGGCGAAAGCGCGGGAGTCAGCCCGATCCTCGATCTGTTTCGCTTGCTGGGCTCATCGACCACATTGGCCTGGTTGGGCACGGGCCTGCTGCTGGTTCTCATCCCCGCCCACCTTGCCTGGTTCCTCGACCGTGGCCGGGAAGACGGCGTGATTCCCAGCAAAAAGTACTTTCCCGGCATCTTCCAGGCAATCTACTGGGCAGCCACCACGCTGCTGACTCAGGCAGAGGAGTCGCCGCGCCAGTGGCTCGCCCGGTTGACCGCCGTGCTGCTCATGTTCGTCGGCCTCGTCTTTGTCGCGTTCTACACCGCGCAATTGACGACCGAACTGACCGTCCGGCAAATCAAAGGCGCGATTAACGGCCCGGACGATTTGCCGGGCAGGCAGGTCGCGACGATAAGCGGAACAATTTCCGCAGGATACCTGAGGAATCGCGGCGCTCACGTTCAGGCGTATCGACGGCCGTCCGAAATGTATGATGCGCTGCTGAGCGAGAAAGCGGATGCCGTGGTCTTCGCTGGCCCGGTACTGCTCTACTACGCGAACCATGAAGGCAAGGGCCGCGTGAAGGTGGTCGGCCCCGAAATCAATCGATCCGATATCGCGTTCGTCTATCCGGTTAATAGTCCTTTGCGCAGGAGGGTCGATAGCGCGTTGCTCGAGCTCCAGGAGAACGGCACGTATGACGTCATCTACAAGCGTTGGTTTGGAGAGTAGCGGGGCGAAGCGGCGAACCGCTTTACGAATCAGCCGGACAAAAAAACGCCCGCATCCAGCGGGCAAATTCGCCACTCAGGGGGGCTGGGCCGTGCCAACTACCCAGCGCTCGTATCCTAACCCGGACAAGCGAAACGTAGTGCTGCCCGAAACCCTGATCGTCCTGGACCGGCAATCTTGATGGGATCGTCCGGGGGGAGGCTGGCCCTTGCCGATGGATCGAGCCCCAGCCGGGCATCGGCTCCCGAGTGCGTCGAATCTTCGCACGTTGCGCTCGTTCCGCATTCTCCCGAATGCCTGCATTTCCGAGACGCCCGCTTTCAGCCGCAACTGAGCAAGGCGATGCCGTCAGGTTGACTGCATGGGCGCACTTTTCCGTTGCCAACTTGCGACATCTGAGGCAAAATCTCGCGTTGTCGTATTTTTTCGTTGCATTCGCATGATCGAACTGGGGATAGCCTTGCCCATCAAGGCTGGCGAGGTTTTCCGGAACCCTCGCTGGAACCCTCGGCGCCACCACAGCTTCGATCCGCGCCACGCGAAAGCCGTGCGGCGAAAGTGCGGCGCGCGCAGTACACCAGCACGGAGCGGTAGTTCAGTTGGTTAGAATACCGGCCTGTCACGCCGGGGGTCGCGGGTTCGAGTCCCGTCCGCTCCGCCAGATCTATCAGCAAGAAGGCGAACTCCGGTTCGCCTTTTTTGTTGGCCGCTGTTGTAATATCGGGCGTTCTATTTTTAGGCGCCTTCCAACGCTTGGTCACGCATGCTCGACTTTTTCCGCAATCACAAACGACTGATGATGCTGATGCTGATGCTGGTGATTCTGCCAGGGCTCGGCTTCGTCGGCATTCAAGGCTTTCGCGGCTTCTTTGACGAAAGCGCGAACGTTGCGAGCGTCAACGGTCACAAGATCACGCGCGCCGAGTTCGACAGCGCCACGCGTCAGCAGATGGACCAGGCGCGCCAGATCATGGGCTCGCGCTTCGATGCGAGCGCCTTCGACACGCCGCAGCATCGCAAGGACATTCTCGACGGGCTCATCCAGCAGCGCGTGCTCGTGGACGAAGTCCAGCGTCTGCATCTGACCGCCTCGGACGAGGCGGTGCGCCGCACGCTGCTGTCCGATCCGGTCATCTCGTCGCTGAAGAACCCCAACGGTTCGATCGATCTCGACAAGTACAAGCAGTTGCTCGCCATGCAGGGCATGACGCCCGAGCAGTACGACGAGCGCGTGCGCTATAGCCTCGCGATGCAGCAGTTGCCGGCGTCGCTCGTGAACAGCGCGTTCACGCCCAAGGCGCTCGCGCAGCAGCTCACGGAGCTTTCCGAGCAGCAGCGCGAGGTGCAGGGGCTCGCGTTCCATGCGAGCGACTACGCGCCGAAGATCAATCCCACCGACGCGCAGCTGCAGTCGTATTACGACGCGCACAAGAACGACTTCGCCACGCCGGCCACGGCGCAGATCCAGTATCTGGTGCTGTCGGCCGCGACGGTTGCCGCTTCGGTCAACCCGAGCGACGCCGATCTCAAGAAGTACTACGACGACAACATTGCCCACTACAAGACTCAGGAAGAAGTGCGGGCGAGCCACATCCTGATCGCGGTCGCGAAGGACGCGAGCGCGGCCGATCGCGCCGCGGCCAAACAAAAGGCCGAACAGATCCTTGCCGAGGTCAAGGCGCATCCCGACCAGTTCGCGCAGATTGCCCAGAAGGAATCGCAGGATCCGGGTTCGGCCTCGAAGGGCGGTGACCTCGGCTATTTCGGTCCGGGCATGATCGCGGGCGGCCAGGCCTTCGACGACGCCGTCTTCAAGCTCAAGAAGGGCGAGATCAGCGATGTGATCCAGTCGGACTTCGGCTATCACATCGTCGAGGTGACGGATATCAAGCCGTCGGTGACCAAGCCGTTCGACGAAGTGAAGGGCCAGATCGTCAACGACGTGAAGACGCAGCAGGCCGCGAAACTGCTCGCCGATGCGACGGACGGCTTCACGTCGATGGTCTACGAGCAGTCGAAGAGCCTCCAGCCGGCCGCCGACAAATACAAGCTCACGATCCAGACGGCCACGGTCACGCCGAAGCCGAACGCGGCGTTGCCGCCGGACAGCCCGCTGAACAACCCGAAGTTCCTCGACGCGGTGTTCGCGAGCGACTCGGTGAACCAGCACAACAACACGCAGGCGATCGACGTCGGCAACAACACGCTGATTTCCGCGCACGTGACGAGCTTCCAGCCCGCCGCCGTGCCCGCGTTCGCCGCCATCAAGGACGCCGTGCGTCAGAAGGTGGTCTCGCAACAGGCCGGCGAGGCGGCGCGCAAGGACGGCGAGGCGAAGCTCGCGGCGCTGCAGAAGTCGAAGGCCACCGATGGCTTCTCGTCGGCGCTGAAGGTCACGCGCAACGATGCGCAGGGTCTGCCGCCCAACGCGCTTTCGGCGGTGTTCAAGGCCGATCCGCAGAAGCTGCCCGCGTATGTGGGCGTCGATCTCGGCGACCAGGGCTACGCGATCTATCGTGTGAACAGCGTGACCAACGGCCCGCCCGCCGAAGGGGACCGCCTTGCCGCCGCGCAACAGCAACTCGCCGGCGTAAGCGGCCAGTCGCAGACTCAGGCTTATCTCGATGCGCTGCGCGATCGCTCCAAGGTCAAGCTCTACGGCTCGCCAAGCGCATCCGGCCAATCGGACGATGGCAACGGCCAGTAAGCGCCGCAACCGGCATCAAGCTTGACGCCCCGTGCGTGTGAGCGCAAAAAAAGCCCCGCAGATGCGGGGCTTTTGTTTGGGCGTTCGCAGCGCGACTGGGGTGCTGCGCGCGCGTGCATTCGCTCTCAGAGGCAGGCGCTGATATCGCTCGTGGCATCGCTGCCCGCGCCACCGCCGGCGCGGAAGCCGACCCATGTCTTCGCGTTGGCGTTCCACGCCGGACGCACCGTGGCGGCCGCACCGTTGGGCGGCTGCTGGCCGGGCACGTAGACATCGACCGCCTGGTCGTTTGCCAGGACGCTTTGCTGGATGACTTGCTGCTGCGACCGGTCGGCCCACTTCTTGGCGATGCATTGCGCAACGACTGCGGGCGGTTGCTGGCTGGTGCCGACCGATTGCGTGCCGCTCGGCATCGGCTGATTGGCGCAGGCTGCAAGGGTGGCCGTAATGGCAATCAGAGGTAAATATTTCACGTTTTCTCCCTTCAGTCAGGGTCAGTCGAGGAACGGACGAAGCCCGCTCGTCCGGTGCAAAGTCGTGGCCTGCACGGCGCACGTGACGGCACGTACACCTTACACGACGGCGAAATGGCACGCCGCGCAGATGCGCGGGCGCTGCGTCGTCAGTGCCGTCAGTGACGTGAGCCGCCGCCGAGCAGCGGCTTGAGCGTCGGCCACACGTTCTCGAGAAGCAAGGGTTGTGCCTGCTGATTGGGGTGCATCTGGTCGGACTGAAAGAGGCTGGGTTTGTCGGCGAGCCCGGCGAGCAGGAACGGCACCAGCGGTACGTGCAGTTCCTTCGAAAGCTGGCCGTAGAGGCCATGGAACTTGCGCGTGTAGTCGGGGCCGTAATTGGGCGGCACGTACATGCCCACCAGCACCGGCTGCGCGTTGCCTTTGCGGATCTGGGCCACGATCGCGCGCAGGTTGCTTTCGGTGGTGGAGAGCGGGACGCCGCGCAGCGCGTCGTTGGCGCCCAGTTCGACGATCACGATCGAAGGCTTCATGCGCTGCATCACGAGCGGCAGGCGGGCAAGGCCGCCGCTCGTCGTGTCGCCGCTGATGCTCGCATTCGCGACGCTATAATCGATCCGCTCGCTCGCGAGCCGCTGGCGCAGCAGTGCGACCCAGCCCGTGTCGCGCGGCAGGCCGTATTCGGCGGAGAGACTGTCGCCGAGCACGGCAATGACGGGCTTTGCGGCGACAGGTTGAGCGGCCGGCGGCGTGAGCGCCAGGACGTCGGGCACGCCGCCGGGCAGGGCGGCGCTGGCAGCCAGGCCCAGTGTGACCGTGGTCGTGAGCGTGGCGGCGGCGATCACGGTGTTGCAGGCGGCGCGAGCCGTTGCGGCTGTCGTGGCGCGGCGCGCCCAGGCGGCGAATCTTTGCTTCATCATGTGCGAATGAATAGCGATCCAGTTATCGAAGTGCATGGCCTGTGCAAGCGGGTGACTGACGCGACCGGCGAGCTGACGATACTCGACGGCATCGACCTGAGCGTGCACGCGGGCAGCAGCGTGGCGATCGTGGGCGCCTCGGGTTCGGGCAAATCGACGCTGCTGGGCTTGCTGGCCGGGTTGGACAGCGCAAGCGCGGGCTCGGTTCGCCTGCTCGGCCACGAGCTTACCGGCATGGCCGAGGACCAGCGCGCCGCGCTGCGCAACGGCTCGGTGGGCTTCGTGTTCCAGTCGTTCCAGTTGATGCCGCATCTGAGCGCGCTGGAGAACGTCGCGCTGCCGCTCGAGCTGCAAGGCGGCATCACCACGCGCGAGGCGTTCGCGCGGGCCCGTGCGCTGCTGGAGCGCGTCGGGCTCGGGCAGCGCACGGCCCATTATCCGAAGCTGCTTTCGGGCGGCGAGCAGCAGCGCGTGGCGCTGGCCCGCGCGTTCGTCACCCAGCCGGCCGTGCTGTTCGCGGATGAGCCCACCGGCAGCCTCGACGCGGCCACGGGACATGCCGTCATCGACCTGATGTTCGAGCTCAATCGTGCCAACGACGGTACGCACGGCGCGACGCTCGTGCTCGTCACGCACGACGTCGATCTCGCGCGCCGCTGCGATGCCGTGGTGACGATCGAGGCGGGCCGCCGCGTGCCGAATGCGCTTCATGTCGAAAGCCCGGAGGCCGCGCGCGACACCCCCGAGCGAGGCCGTATCGAAGCAGGCCGTTGACCCGCTTTCATCCGCTTCGTTAACCAGCAAGGCGTGCGCGGCTCGCACCGCGCACGCCTTTTTCATGGCATCACCGCATCAACGCTTGAGCGCGGCGCGCGCCCGCGCGATCAGCGCGGACGTCGACGAATCGTGCACTTTCACGTCGCCGCTCGCGGCCGTGAGGTCGGCCTCGACCACCTTGCCGAGAATCTTGCCGAGCTCCACGCCCCACTGATCGAACGGGTTGATGTTCCAGACCGACGCCTGCACCAGCACCTTGTGCTCGTACAACGCGATCAGCGCGCCGAGCGAGCGCGCCGTGAGCGCGTCGACGAGCAGCGTCGTGGTCGGGCGATTGCCGGGGAACATGATGTGCGGCACGAGCTCGGGCTTGTCGGGGCCGGCGATCTTCTTCGCTTCGTCTTCGGTGCGGCCGAGCATCATGGCCTCGCTCTGCGCGAAGCAGTTGGCGAGCAGCTTCGGATGATGATCGGCAAGCGGATGCTCGGGCGTGAGCACGGCAATGAAGTCGATCGGCACGATCGTCGTGCCCTGGTGCAGCATCTGGAAGAACGCATGCTGACCGTTCGTGCCCGGCTCGCCCCACGTGATCGCCGAAGTCGCGTAATCGACGAACTTGCCGTCGAGGCGCGCCTGCTTGCCGTTGCTCTCCATTTCGAGCTGCTGCAGGTACGCGGGCAGGTAGTGCAATGCTTCGGAGTACGGTGCAACGAGGTAGCTCTGCGAGCCGAAGAAGTTGCGATACCAGATGCCGATCATGCCGAGCAGCACCGGCAGGTTCTTCTCGAGCGGCGCGGTGCGGAAATGCTCGTCCATATCGTGCGCGCCCGCGAGCAGCTCGTCGAACTGCTGCGGCCCGATCGCGATTATGATCGAGAGGCCCACCGCCGACCACAGCGAATAGCGGCCGCCCACCCAGTCCCACATCTCGAAGACGTTCTCTTTGGCGATGCCGAATTTCACGACTTCGGCGGGGTTCGCCGAGACGCCCACGAAGTGCTTCGCGAGCGCGCTTTCCGGGCAGCCGTGCTGGACGAACCAGTCGCGCATCGAGCGCGCGTTCGTCATGGTCTCGAGCGTCGTGAAGGTCTTCGAGACGATGATCGCGAGCGTTTCTTCGGGATCGATATTTTCGATCACGCGCCAGAGGTCGGCGCCGTCGACATTCGAGACGAAGTGCGAGGTGATTTCGGGCAGTTCGAGATGCTTGAGCGCGTGCACGACCATCTTCGGCCCGAGGTCCGAGCCGCCGATGCCGATGTTCACCACATGACGGATGCGCTTGCCGGTATAGCCGGTCCAGGCGCCGCTGCGCACGGCGTCGGCGAATTTCGCCATCTTGGCTTTTTCGGCGGCGATCTGCGCATGGAACGGCGCGTTCGGCTCGGTGGCGCGCAGCGCGGTGTGCAGCGCGGCGCGGCCTTCGGTCGGATTGACGATTTCGCCCGCGAACATCGCGTCGCGGCGCTTTTCCACGCCGGCCTCGCGCGCGAGCTGCACGAGCAGTCGCAGCGTGGTGTCGTTGATGCGGTTCTTCGAGAAGTCGGCGCCAAGACCGCCGCCCGTGTACGTGTAGCGTTCGGCGCGGGTGGGCGCGGGATCGTTGGCGGGTGCGAACCAGTCGCGCATCTTTTCGTTGCGGATCTGTTCGTAGTGCGTCTGTAGCGCGGACCAGGCAGGAAGCGGATTCGTCATGTTCGTCTAGCGAGGGAAAACGCATGGAGGGCGGCGAACGGCGCTGGCCGGTGTGCCGGCGTGCGCGTCACGCGCTGCGGGGATGCGCGCGCCGCCGGTGAGCAGCGCGCGAAAGATCAGTATAGCGGGGCTATGTGCCGATGAGCAGCACCGTACCGATCGCCGGATGGCGGCAGCAAGGGGCGTGCCGGGCATGCCGCCACGAAACTTGCATCAAGCTTTCGGTGCGTAGAAGAGGCGGTTCATCAGGCGTCGGACTACCGGCGCGAGCTCGCCGGCTGCAAGGCCCGCGGGACCGTCGCCTTGCGCGACGAGCGTATCGGCGGCGAGGCCGTGCAGGTAGACGCCCGCGAGCGCCGCTTCCCAGGGGGGCAGGCGCTGCGCGAGCAGGGCGCCGATCAGGCCGCCGAGCACGTCGCCGGTGCCGCCGGTCGCGAGCGCCGCGTTGCCGGTGGGATTGATCGCGACGCGGCCGTCCGGGGCGGCGATGACCGTGCCGCTACCCTTGAGCACGACGAGCGCCGCGTAGCGCTGCACGAGCGCGCGCGCCGCCGCCAGCCGGTCGCGCTGCACGCCTGCCGTATCCGTGCCGAGCAGACGCGCCGCTTCGAGCGGATGCGGCGTGAGCACGCACGGCGCACCATGCGTGCTCAGGTGCTCGGCCACGCGCGTGGCGAGCAGCGCGTCGCGGGCGACGAGGTTGAGCGCGTCCGCGTCGAGCAGTACCGCGGCATCGAGCTGCAAGATCCGGTCGACGAGCTGCCGCGCCGACGCACTGCCGCCCATTCCGCAGCCTGCCGCGACCGCGCTCATGGTGTCGAGCGCGAGCTTGCCCGCGGTGTGCAGCATCAACTCGGGATGCGGCGCGTCGTAGGGCGGCGCGTCGTTGCCGAGGAAGCCCACGTGGACTTTGCCGGCGCCCGCGAGCAGCGCGGCGCGCGCGGCGAGGATCGGCGCGCCGCACATGCCGGTGTCGCCGCCCACCACGGCGAGCGTGCCGAAGCTGCCTTTGTGGGTCGCGAAGTCGCGCGCGGGCAGCGCGGCGGCAAACAGCGCCGGCGCGTTGAGCCGCGCCGGTTGCGCGGGTGGCGTGGATTGCGCGGTGGCGGGCGCTTCGATAGGCGTGCTCGCGTCCGACTTCAAGCCTGCGTTCGAGCCGGTATCCAGGGCCGCGTTCAGGCCCGCATTCAGGCCAATCGGCGCCACGCTCACGGCGCCAGTGCAATCGCGGCCCACGCCCGTATAGAGCCCCGGCTTCGCGGCGATGAAGGTGACGGTATGGGTCGCCCGCACGGCCGGGCCGTTGCCGACGAGGTTGCCGGTATCGCTATCGAGGCCGCTGGGCACGTCGAGCGCGAGCACGTGGCCGTGGCTGCGCGCGCGCGCCGAGAGCCGTTCGGCGAGCGCGCCGAACACGCCGTCGAGCGCACGGGCGAGGCCGATGCCGAACAGGCCGTCGACGAGCCAGCCGTAGGCGTCGAACGACGCGGGCGGCGCGGCGGCGATCGGTACGCCCGCCGCGCGTGCCTCGGCGAGCGCCCAGCGCGCGTCGTCGGGCTTCGCTTCCATCGGCATGCAGACTTCGACGGCGATACCGGCGCGCTTGAGTTCGGTGGCGGCTACGAGCGCGTCGCCGCCGTTGTTGCCGGGGCCCGCCGCGAGCCAGACGGGCTTCGCGCTGGCCGGCGACGGGGCATGCGCGATCTGCTCGCACAAGAAATGGGCGGCGGCTGCGCCGGCCCGCGCCATCAGCGTGTGCGCGGGCAGCGCGGCTTGGGCGGCAACTTCGGCTTCGCGCAGTTGCGCGACGGTCAAGAGCGGGACGGCGCGGTCGTGCGGATCGACGAGCGTTGGCAGGGGCGGAGTCGGCGTGGCGTCTGTCATGGCGGCGAAGGCGGCAGTCAGGGCTGCGGCGCGTGCAGGGATTCGACAGTGCAACGATACCCGAGCGCCGCGCGGCGGGTGCAGGCGCATGGGTTACCACGGTCGCCGGCACGGCGCCGGCCGCCCGGGAAAATCGCGCAGCGCAAACCCGCAAACCCGCAGAACCGCAGAACCGCAGAGGACGCGAGCGCGCCTCAATCGCGCACGGGCCTGAGCGCTTCGACGGTCTGCGCGGGCAGATCGGGCGCGGTGCCCGAGATCTGCGCGGCAATGAGGCGCGCCGAGCCCAGCGCGAGCGCCCAGCCGGCCGGGCCATGCCCCGCGTTGACGTAGAGGCGCGCGTGACCGGCGTTGCCCACCGCGGGCATGCCGTCGGCGGAGAGCAGCTTCATGCCTTCCCACGCGAGCGCCGCCGAAATGCGGGCGGCGCCCGGCGCCCAGTCGCGCGAGGCCTCGCCGAGCAGGGCGAGGGCTTCTTCGGTGAGCGCCTCGGGCATCGCTTCGTCGAGTTCCTTCGCGCGCTGGAGCACCGCGCCGCCCGAAATGCGCAGCCGGTGGTTGGTGCGCGTGATCGCGATCCGCCGTGCGACGTCGATCAGCGTCGTGTGCGGCACGCATTCCTCGTGCGCGACAGGCGCGTTCAGCGTATGCACGCGCACGGGATAGAACGGCAGCTTCAGGCCGAGCGGCGCGAGCAGCTTCGGCGTTTGCGCGCCTGCCGCGACAACTACCGCATCGGCGGAAATCACTTCGACTTCGCGTTTGCGCGACGTCTCGTCGGGGCGCGGTGCGAGCTCCACGGCCGCGCGCGCGTTCTCGAGACGGATTGCCTTGACGGTGCGCCCGGTCTGGAATTGCACGCCGCCGAGCGTATCGAGCACCTGCTTGAGTTGCTTGACGAAGAGCGGGCAGTTGGCCACCCGGGCATGGTCGAAGCGCACCGCGCCCGCGAACGGCGGATCGGCGGGAATCGTATGCTCCGCTGCCACGCATTCGTGCGGCGTGAGGACGTGGTGCGGCGTTTCGAATTGGCGTAGCAGCTCGAGCGCCGGCTGCGTGAGCGACCATTCGTCGCTGCCGCGCACGAGGTAGAGCAGGCCTTCGCGCTGCTCGTATTCGAGCTCGAAGCGGCCCTCGGCGTCGTCCAGCACGCTTTGCGCCGATTCGATCAGCGGCCGCAGCCGCGTATAGCGCGCGGCGAACGCCTCGGAGCCATGCAGCGTCGCGAGACGCTTCACGAAGGCGCGCGCGTGGCCGGTGAAGCCGGTCCTGCAGATCACGCCGCCCGACGACTGCCGGCCGTTGCGCAGGAAAGTGGGGCCAAACCAGACGTCGAGCGGCGTGGGCAGCACGACGCCGCTATGGCCGTAGCTCGCGCCCTGTGCGACGGTGGCGTGGCGCTCGACCACGCAGACGCGATGGCCCGCCGCGCGCAACTGGTAGGCGGTGGCGACGCCGGCGATTCCGCCGCCAATGACGATGACATCCATGATGATTCGATCTGCAGGCAGGCGGCGCGCCGAGGAGCGAGGGCGCCCTGCCGAAGAGGGTGAGGCATGCGGCGCGGCTGTCGCGCCGAGCGGGTGAAACGCGCAATCATAGCAGCCAAAGCGGCCCGGTCGCCATGGGCGTTGCCTGCGCGCGCGCGGATTGCAAAAAGACGCACGAGCGTGCCGTCCGGGCCGGGTCGCGCACGCCTCGACGGGCGGCCGGACGGGGTCTTCCGGGTTATAATCGCAGTCTCCTTTCATCGCCCGACGTCGGCCCGACGTCACCGCCTGCGTGCGGCGCTTCTCCATCCCGCGAGACGCCCGTGAGAGGCGAAGGCGCGACGTAATTCCGACGCAACCTCGACGCAACGCCCCAGTCCATGGCCCACTTCTCGTGTTTCCCCGGTGCTTCGGCCCTCTCCGACTTCCGCCAGACCCGTCTCATCGAAACGCTTCAGCGCATCGATGCGAATATTGTCGGCGTGCACGGTCAGTTCCTGCACTTCGTCAACTCGGCCACGCCGCTCAGCGCTGACGACAGCGCGAAGATCGAAGCGCTGATGCATTACGGTGCGCCGTTCGCGACGCCTCAAGAGCGCGGCAATGCGCTCGCGTTCCTCGTCGTGCCGCGCTTTGGCACGGTGTCGCCGTGGGCGAGCAAGGCCACCGACATCGCGCATCACTGCGGCCTCGAGCAGGTGCGCCGCATCGAGCGCGGCGTCGAGTACACGGTGATTCTCAAGAGCGGCCTGCTCGGCGGCAAGAAAACGCTGTCGGACGAAGCGCACGCCGCCGTGGCGGCAGCGCTGCACGACCGCATGACCGAAAGCGTGGCGGCTTCGCGCGACGCGGCGCTGCATCTGTTCGACGAGCTGCCGGCGCGCCCGATGCAGACCGTCGACGTGCTCGGCCACGGCCGCAAGGCGCTGGAGGCGGCCAACGTCGAACTGGGCCTCGCGCTCGCCGACGACGAGATCGACTACCTTGTCGAGAACTTCACGAAGCTCGGGCGCAATCCGACCGACGTCGAGCTCATGATGTTCGCGCAGGCCAACAGCGAGCACTGCCGCCACAAGATCTTCAACGCGAGCTGGACGATCGACGGCCAGGACCAGGACCTGTCGCTGTTCGCGATGATCCGCAATACCGAGAAGGTGAGCCCGCAGGGCACGATCGTCGCGTATTCGGACAATTCGTCGATCATGGAAGGCGCCGTCGCGGAGCGCTGGTTCCCGCGCAAGAACGGCGCACAAGGCGCACAAGGCGCGCCGGGCGAGCAGTACGGCCGCCATACCGAGCTCACGCACACGCTGATGAAGGTGGAGACGCACAACCACCCGACCGCGATCTCGCCGTTCGCCGGCGCCGCCACGGGCTCGGGCGGCGAAATCCGCGACGAAGGCGCGACGGGCCGCGGCGCGCGTCCGAAGGCCGGCCTCACGGGCTTCACCGTCTCGAACCTCGACTTGCCCGACGCGCGCGAAACGTGGGAAAACGCCCGCGACGCGGTCACGCCGCTCGGGCACCGCAATCCTGCCGACGCCAGCGTGACCTATGGCCGCCCGGACCGCATCGCCTCGCCGCTGCAGATCATGATCGACGGCCCGCTCGGCGGCGCCGCGTTCAACAACGAATTCGGCCGCCCGAACCTGGGCGGCTACTTCCGCACCTACGAGCAGAACGTCGCGGGCACCGTGCGCGGCTACCACAAGCCGATCATGATCGCGGGCGGTATCGGCAACATCAGCGCGACGCTCACGCACAAGCTGGACTTGCCCGCCGGCACGCTGCTGATCCAGATCGGCGGCCCCGGCATGCGTATCGGCATGGGCGGCGGTGCGGCCAGCTCGATGGCCACGGGCACCAACACCGCCGAGCTCGACTTCGACTCCGTGCAGCGCGGCAACCCCGAAATCGAGCGCCGCGCGCAGGAAGTCATCAACGCGTGCTGGCAGCTGGGCGTTGACAACCCGATCCTCTCGATTCACGACGTGGGCGCAGGCGGTCTTTCGAACGCGTTCCCCGAACTCGTCGACGGCGCCGACAAGGGCGCGCGCTTCGAACTGCGCAAGGTGCAGCTCGAAGAATCGGGTCTTTCGCCGCGCGAGATCTGGTCGAACGAATCGCAGGAGCGTTATGTTCTCGCGATCCCGCCCGCCGATCTGCCGATGTTCGAGGCGATCTGCAAGCGCGAGCGCTGCCCGTTCGCCGTGGTGGGCGTGGCGACCGAAGCGCGCGAACTGAAGCTCATCGACACCGACGAAGCGGCGCTCGCGGCGAACGGCGGCCACCAGCCCGTCGATATGCCGATGGATATCCTGCTCGGCAAGCCGCCGCGCATGCACCGCACTGTCGAGCACGCGAGCGTGCCGCTCACGCCGGTCGAGGTCACGGGCATCTCGCTCGACGAAGTCGCGAAGAGCGTGCTGCGCAATCCGACGGTGGGCAGCAAGTCGTTCCTCATCACCATCGGCGACCGCTCGGTGGGCGGCACGAGCGTGCGCGACCAGATGGTCGGCCCGTGGCAGGTGCCGGTGGCCGATTGCGCGATCACGGCGCTCGACTACGCGGGCTACCAGGGCGAAGCGATGACGATGGCCGAGCGCACGCCGCTCGCCGTGATCGATGCGCCCGCCTCGGGCCGCATGGCCGTGGGCGAGGCGATCACCAATATCGCCAGCGCGCCCATCGCTTCGCTCGACAAGCTCAAGCTTTCGGCGAACTGGATGGCCGCGTGCGGCGCGCCGGGCGAAGACGCCGCGCTTTACGACACCGTGAAGGCGATCGGCATGGAGCTGTGCCCGGCGCTCGGCATCGGCATTCCGGTGGGCAAGGATTCGCTCTCCATGCGTACGAAGTGGAACGAAGCGGGCGTGGCGAAGGAAGTGGTCGCGCCGGTCTCCCTCATCATTTCCGCGTTCGCGCCGGTCGAGGACGTGCGCCGTCACCTCACGCCGCAACTGCGCCGCGTGGACGAAGCGGGTGAATCCGTGCTGATCGCCATCGACCTTGGCCGCGGCAAGAACCGCCTCGGCGGCTCGATCTTCGCGCAGGTCACGCAGCAGGTCGGCGACGCAGTGCCCGACGTGGACAGCGCCGAAGATCTCAAGCAGTTCTTCACGGCGATCCAGCAGCTCAACGCCAACGAGCAACTGCTCGCCTACCACGACCGCTCGGATGGCGGCCTGTGGGCGACGGTTTGCGAAATGGCCTTTGCGGGCCATACGGGCGTCTCGCTGAACGTCGACATGCTCACGCTCGACAACGAGCACGAGTCCGATTACGGCGATGCGAAGGACTGGGCGAAACAGACCAGCGGCCGCCGCGAAGACCGCACGCTGCGCGCGCTGTTCTCGGAAGAACTGGGCGCCGTGATCCAGGTGCCGGCACAGCACCGCGACGCCGTGTTTGCGGTGTTGCGCCAGCATGGTCTGTCGGCGTGCTCGCACGTCGTGGGTTCGCTGAACAACCGCGACTCGATCGAAATCTATCGCGACGCCAAGCGCATCTACGCAGCGCCGCGCGCGGAACTGCATCGCGTGTGGAGCGAGGTGAGCTGGCGCATCGCGCGCCTGCGCGACAACCCCGCGTGCGCCGACGCCGAATACGACGCATTGCTCGACGCCGCCGATCCGGGCATGCAGCCGCATCTCACGTTCGATCCGGCGGAGGACATCGCCGCGCCGTTCGTCGGCAAGGGCGCGCGTCCGCGCGTGGCGGTCCTGCGCGAGCAGGGCGTGAACTCGCACCTCGAAACCGCCTATGCGTTCGATCGCGCCGGCTTCGACGCGCACGACGTGCACATGAGCGACCTGCTCGAAGGCCGCGCGACGCTCGCCGACTTCGCGGGCGCGGTGGCGTGCGGCGGCTTCTCGTACGGCGACGTGCTGGGCGCGGGCGAGGGCTGGGCCAAGACGATCCGCTTCAACACCCGGCTTGCGGACATGTTCGCGGCGTTCTTCGCGCGCGAGGACACGTTCGCGCTCGGTATCTGCAACGGCTGCCAGATGCTCTCGAGCCTCGCCTCCATGATCCCGGGCGCCGAGGCCTGGCCGAAGTTCACGCGCAACAAGTCGGAGCAGTTCGAAGCGCGCTTCTCGCTCGTGGAAGTGCAGAGTTCGCCGTCGATCTTCTTCAGCGGCATGGAGGGCTCGCGCATTCCGGTCGCGGTTGCGCACGGCGAAGGGTTCGCCGACTTCTCGCAGCAGGGCGACCTCTCGAAGGTGGCCGTGGCGATGCGCTACGTCGACCACCGTGGCCAGGCGACCGAAGGCTATCCGTTCAACCCGAACGGCTCGCCGCAGGGCATCACCTCGGTCACGACGCCCGATGGCCGCTTCACGGTGCTGATGCCGCACACCGAGCGCGTGCAGCGCACCGTGACGATGAGCTGGCATCCCGAAGGCTGGGGCGAGGCGAGCCCGTGGCTGCGTGCGTTCCAGAACGCGCGCAAGTGGGTGGGCTAAGCCGCTCTGCCGGTCGGCCGTCCGGTTGACGGCCGTGACATCGGATCGGCGCTGGGAGACCCCGGCCACGCCCAGATTCTGGGTGTGGCCGGGGTTTTTCACGTTGGCGGCAGCGGCTTGCGGCGAATACGCGTGCTAATCGCCGCATCTTGCGCGGCGAATACGCGTGCTAATCGCCGCATCTTGCGCGGCGATTAGCTTGCCGCTGCGGCGAATACGGCTCATAATCGCCGCATGAATAGCGGCGATTACACCTACATCTGGCAAGCCGAAGACTGGCCGATCTGGCGCTACGACCTCGCAAAACTGGCTGAGCCCATGGCCGAGGCCAGTCGCGCCCAAGGTCTATTGGCGGGCCGCCTGGCCGATGTCGGCATGGCGCTGCGCGATCAGGCCAGCCTTGCGGCCCTGACCGAGGACGTGGTCAAGACAAGCGAGATCGAAGGCGAGCAACTCAACGTTGCGTCGGTGCGCTCGTCCATCGCCCGTCGTCTCGGCGTGGACATTGGCGCGCTCGCGCCCGTGGATCGCCACGTCGAAGGCGTGGTCGAGATGGTGCTCGACGCGACGTCGAACAGCCAGTTGCCGGTCACCCAGGCGCGGCTGTTCGGCTGGCACGCCGCCTTGTTCCCGACCGGCTACGCGGGTCTCTCGCGGATCAACGTCGGGGCCTGGCGCGACGACGCCAGTGGCCCCATGCAGGTGATATCCGGGCCGATTGGCCGCCAGCGCGTGCATTTCGAAGCGCCGCCGGCGGACCGGCTGGAGGCCGAAACGGGCCGCTTCCTCGACTGGATCAACGGCCCCGCGAAAGAGCCGCCGCTGATCCGGGCGGCGCTCGGCCATCTGTGGTTCGTCACGCTGCACCCGTTCGACGATGGCAATGGCCGCGTGGCCAGAGCGATTGGCGATTTGTTGCTTGCCCGCGCGGATGGCAGTTCGCAGCGCTTCTATAGCTTGTCGGCGCAGATTCAGCGGGAGCGCAAGGCGTACTACGACATTCTGGAGCGCACGCAAAAGCGCTCGATGGATGTCACCGAATGGCTCGCGTGGTTCCTCGACACACTGCGTCGCGCCATCGACCAGGCGCAATTCACGCTCGACGCGGTGCTGGTCAAAGCCAGCTTCTGGCGCCACTGGGCCACGTCGCCGTTCAACGAGCGGCAGGTCAAGTTGCTCAACCGGCTGCTCGATGGTTTTGACGGCAAGCTCACCAGCGGCAAATGGGCGGCCATCGCCAAATGCTCCTCCGATACCGCGTTACGCGACATCAACGATCTGCTGGCGCGCGGCGTGCTGCGCAAGCCGGAAGGCGGTGGCCGCAGCACGAGCTACGAGCTGGAGGCCTTGCCGAAGTCGCCGCGTGCCTGAATGGACCGGCAGGCCGGGCAGAAAAACAAAAACCCCGCGCCTTCGCAGGTCGCGGGGTTTTTCGATCGCAGCGAACAAGCCGCCATCGAGCCTTACTGAATCTTGGCCTTGTCGCGCAGTTGCTTCTCGAACGCGAGCAGCTTTTGCTGCTGCAGTTGCTGCACGATTTGCGGGCGCACCTGCTCGAGCGGCGGCGGCGCGACATCGCGAATGTCGTCCACGCGGATGATGTGCCAGCCGAACTGCGTGTGCACCGGCGTATCGGTCATCTGGCCTTTTTGCAGATGCGTCGCGGCATCGGCGAATTCCGGCACATAGGCCTTCGGGTCCGACCAGTCGAGATCGCCGCCGTTCTTCGCCGAGCCCGGGTCTTTCGAGTACTGCTTTGCGATGTCTTCGAATTTCGCGCCGGCCTTGATCTTCGCGATCAGGTCCTTCGCTTCCTGCTCGTTGTCCACGAGGATGTGGTGCAGGTGGTATTCCTTGCCGCCCGCGCCTTGCGTGAGCTTGTCGTACATCGCCTTGACTTCGGCGTCGGTGGGCTGATTGTTCTTCAGGAAATCTTCGATCCACGCATGCAAGACGACCTGCTGCTGAGCCATCGCCAATTGTGCCTTGACGTCCGGACGGTTCGGAATCCCGAGGCGCGCCGCCTCCTGCATCAGCACCTGGCGGTTGATGAGCTCCTCGCGCACGGCCTTTTCCAGGTCCGGCGTGTCTTGCTGGCCCTGGGCCACGACCTGGGCGACCAGCGCGTCGGCTTGCGACTTCGGAATCGGCGTACCGTTCACGACGGCGACGTTCTGCGCAAAGGCGGGAGCCGCCGCAAACGCAGCCAGCAACACCCAGAGACGGGTTTTCTTCAAAGTCATCGAAAAATCCTAACGGGGCGAACTAAAAAGTGGGGGTTAGCGGGGCAGCGCAGCCGCTTCTTCGGGCGTGAGCGCGGTGATCGCGAGCGCGTGAATGCCGCGCCGCATGGCTTCGGCCAGCGCATCATACACCATGCGGTGCCTTGCCACGCGGGCTTTCCCGGCGAATGCGGCCGCAACGATCGTGACGTGATAGTGGCCGCCCGCCGCGGCGCCGGCATGGCCTGCGTGCTGTGCGCTGTCGTCGCGCACGGCGATCGACTCGACGGGCGCGAGCGCCGCCGCGAGGCGCGTTTCGATCAGCGCCATGCGCTCCGCGGGGCTTGCGTTCAGAAACACGTCGCTCATTCTTCTTCCTTCATGTAACGCGAGAGCCACAAGCTCTGGCCGACGATGAACACGACGAGGATGCCCGTCGCGCCAAAGAGCTTGAAGTCCACCCATGCGTCGGTGGAGAAGTGGTAGGCGACGAACAGATTGAGGATGCCGAGCAGCGCGAAGAAGATCGACCAGACGAAGTTCAACTGCGTCCAGATGCGCGGCGGCAGGCTGATCTGCTTGCCCATCATCGCTTCGATGAGGTTCTTGCCGAACGCCACCTGCGAGGCCATCAGGATGACCGAGAAGGCCCAGTAGAGCACCGTGGGCTTCCACTTGATGAAGGTCTCGTCGTGCAGCATGAGCGTGGCGCCGCCGAAGATGACGACGATCCCGAGACTCAGCCACAGCATGGGGTCGACCTTGCGGTGACGGAACGCCACCCACGCGATCTGCACGAGCGTCGCGACGATCGCGACGGCCGTGGCCGTGAAGATGCCCCACACCTTGAAGGCGACGAAGAACAGGATGATCGGGAACAGATCAAACAGGAATTTCATATCGGCCTGAAAGTTTACAAAATGAGCCGCAAAAAGAGGGCGCGACGCTTTCAGTCCTGCGCCGCCCCCCGTGCGGGACGCGAGCTTGCCTCGCTCGCGTTCACTTGGGCTCGAATTGTAGCGCAGCCGAATTGATGCAATACCGAAGGCCGGTTGGGGCCGGACCGTCTTCGAACACGTGGCCCAGGTGCGCGCCGCAGTTCTTGCAGCGCACTTCGATGCGCAGCATGCCGTGCGAGCGGTCCGTGCGCTCCTCGATCACCTCGCCGTCGATCGGGCGGAAGTAGCTGGGCCAGCCGCAGCCGGCGTCGAATTTCGTGTCGGACTCGAAAAGCGGCGTGCCGCAGCACACGCAGTCGTACACGCCGCGCTCGGTGTGGTCCCAGTACTTGCCCGTGAAGGGGCGCTCGGTGGCCGCGTGGCGCGTGACCTGGTACTGGGTCGCGTCGAGTCGCTGGCGCCACTCGGCGTCGGACTTGTGGCCGGGGTAAGCGTTGGAGTCGTGATCGTCCTGGCTCATGTCGGGTTCCTGTCGGGTCAAATGCGCGGTGGAAGGGGAGATGCGTGCCGTAGAGGGGGCGCGCTCACGAAGAGCAACTGACTTCGAGCGAACTCGCCCAATCGGGCGGCAATGCCGCATAGGCTGCATGCTCGGGCTGTTCGTCGAACGGGCGCTCGAGCACGTTCGCGAGCCGCTCGACTTCGCTGAAGTCTTTCTGCGCGGCGCGTTCGATGGCCGTTTGCGCGAGGTGGTTGCGCAGCACGTATTTGGGGTTCACGCGATTCATCGCGGCGGCGCGCGCGGCGTCATCGCGCGCTTCGCGTGCGAGGCGCGCGCGATAGTCGAACGCCCAGGCATCGAAGGCGGCGCGATCGAGGAACAGGTCGCGCACGGACGTGTCGTCTTGCGCGTGGTGCTTCGAGACGCGCGCGAGATGACGGAACGTCAGCGTGAAGTCGGCGCGGTTCGCGTGCATGATTTCGAACAGACGGTTCGCGAGCGCATCGTCGCCTTCGTGCGCTTCTTCGAGGCCGAGCTTCGCGCGCATGCGCGTTTCGAACGCGGGCGCGAAGTGCCCCTTGAAGCGTTCGAGCACGGCTTGCGCGTCGGCCACGCAGCGCTCGCCGCGGGTCTTTTCGTCGGTGCTTTCGTAGTGCGCGCCAAAGAGCGGCAGCAACGCCTGCGCGAGACAGAACAGATTCCAGTACGCGACCTGCGGCTGCATGCGGTAGGCGTAGCGGCCCTGCGAATCGGAGTGATTGCAGATGTGATTGGCGTCGAAGCCGTCGATGAAGCCGAACGGGCCATAGTCGATCGTGAGGCCGAGTATCGACATGTTGTCGGTGTTCATCACGCCATGGCAGAAGCCCACGGCCTGCCACTCGACCAGCAGCGCCGCCGTGCTGCGCACCGCTTCGTCGAGCAGCCCGAGATACGGATCGTCGGCTTCGCGCAGATGCGGATAGAAGCGGCCGATCACGTGGTCCGCGAGCGCGCGCAGCGCCTCTACGTTGTCGTTCGAGTAGAAGTGCTCGAAGTGGCCGAAGCGCACGAAGCTCGGCGATACGCGCGTGACGACCGCGGCCGTTTCCAGTTCTTCGCGGCGCACCGGCTGATCGGAGCCGATCACCGTCAGCGCGCGCGTAGTGGGAATGCCGAGGTGATGCATGGCCTCGGAGCACAGGAATTCGCGAATCGACGAGCGCAGCACCGCGCGGCCGTCGCCCATGCGCGAATAGGGCGTGCGTCCCGCGCCCTTGAGCTGCACCTCGTAGCGCTTTCCCGCGTGCCCGATCTCGCCGAGCACGAGCGCGCGGCCGTCGCCGAGCTGGCCTGCCCAGACGCCGAACTGGTGTCCCGAATAGACGCTCGCATACGACATGGCCGAGGGCGTGCGCTCGCGCGTGAAGTTGCCGCAGAAGTATTCGGCGAACGCGGGATCGGATACCGCTTGTGGATCGAGCCCGAGCAGCGCGGCGGTTTCCTTCGAGAAGCCCACCACGTACGGCGCGGGGAGCGGCGCGCCGGGCAACCGCGTATGGAAGGTCGCGCCGAGAGCCGCGAAGGTGTCGTCGCGCGGGATGCCAAGGGCACGCTCGAAGTCGGCGAGCGGGCCGTTTGCCGGCGCGCGTGGGGCGGTCGAGCCGCCATGGGAATCGGTTTGGCCTGGTGAAAACGACATGTTGAGCGCCTGTTGAATAGCCGATATTGTAAGTCCGCGCCGGCCGGCGTGCAGGACGCGGCCCGCGGACGCGCCGCAGTCGCGCTGGCCGTCTTCCTGTATGCCGCGCCGAGGCCCGCGAGCGCCGCGCCATCCCATACCAAATATTGGCATTCGAGTCGAGGAGACCGCTGACCATGACCGCGACGACCGCGCCGCTGTTGGGACAAATGATGGACGTGCCGCTCCTTCTGTCGTCGCTGATCGCGCACGCGGCGCGCCATCACGGCAACGCGCAGATCGTCTCGCGGCGCATCGAAGGCGACGTGCATCGCTACACGTACCGCGAATGCGAAGCGCGCTCGAAGCAACTCGCGCAGGCGCTGCTCGCGCTGGGCGTCGAGCCCGGCGAGCGCGTCGGCACGCTGGCGTGGAACGGCTATCGGCACCTGGAGGCGTACTTCGGCGTGACCGGTTTCGGCGCCGTGTGCCACACCATCAATCCACGTCTCTTTCCCGAGCAGGTCGCCTGGATCGTCAATCATGCGGAGGACCGCTACGTCCTCTTCGACACGACCTGCGCCGCGCTCATCGACACGCTCGCGCCGCAATGCCCGAACGTGCGCGGCTGGATCGCGCTGTGCGACGAGGCTCACTTGCCCGCCATGCGTACGCCGGCGCTGTGCTACGAAACGTTGCTCGCGGCGCAGGACGGGCGCTTCGCATGGCCCTTGCTCGACGAGCGCAGCGCATCGAATCTTTGCTACACCTCCGGCACGACGGGCAATCCCAAGGGGGCGCTCTATACGCATCGTGCGCAGGTGCTGCACGCCTATGGCGCGTCGCTGCCCGACGCGATGGGTTTGTCCGCGCGCGACGCCATCTTGCCGGTCGTGCCGATGTTCCATGTGAATGCCTGGGGCATTGCGCATGCCGCGCCGCTCAACGGCACGAAGCTCGTGTTTCCCGGCAAGGATCTCGACGGCAAGTCGCTCTACGAACTCATGGAAGCCGAGGGCGTGACCTGCTCGGCCGGCGTGCCGACGGTGTGGCTCGGCCTGCTCACGTACATGCGCGAACAGGGCCTGAAGTTCTCCACGCTCAATCGCACGGTAATTGGCGGCTCGGCGTGTCCGCCGGCCATGCTGCGCACTTACGAAGACGATTACGGCGTGCAGGTAATTCACGCGTGGGGCATGACCGAGATGTCGCCGCTCGGCACGCTTGCGAAGCTCAACTGGGAGCAGGCGCAGCGCCCGCCGGAGGCGCAGCGCGCGTTGCTCGAAAAGCAGGGGCGTGTGATTTTCGGCGTCGACATGAAAATCGTCGGCGACGATGGACGCGAATTGCCGTGGGACGGCGTGGCGTTCGGCGATCTGTATGTGCGCGGGCCGTGGGTCATCGACCGGTATTTCAAACAGGCAGGGGAGGGAAGCAGCGGTACGCCGCTCGTCGATGGCTGGTTCCCGACCGGCGACGTCGCGACCATCGACCCCGATGGCTTTCTGCAAATCACCGACCGCAGCAAGGACGTGATCAAGTCGGGTGGCGAGTGGATCAGCTCGATCGAGCTCGAGAATATCGCGGTGGCGCACCCGGCCATCGCGGAGGCCGCATGCATCGCCTGCGCGCATCCGCGCTGGACCGAGCGGCCGCTGATCGTCGCGGTGAAGAAGCCGGGCGCCGAGATCACGCGCGAAGCACTGCTGGCGTTTTTCGAAGGCAAGGTGGTGAAGTGGTGGCTGCCCGACGATGCCGTGTTCGTCGACGCGTTGCCGCACACCGCCACCGGCAAGCTGCAAAAGCTCAAGCTGCGCGAACAGTTTCGCAACCACGTGCTGCCGAGTGCGCTGGAGGCGAGCGATCAGTGCCCGCTCGGGCCGCTCGACGCCGACAAGGACGCAGCCGGCGGCGCCACAGACGGCGCCGGGCCGGCCGCAATGGGCGACTAGCGCACCGCGCGCGTTCTACCGAAGCGCAGCCCTCGGGCTGCGTTTTTTGAGGGGGCGCGTCTGCCCAGTCTGCCGGATTTCCACGCATTTGCCGAAGAACCCGTACAAACCCCAATGTCTTGTGCGCAGCAAAAAATTGAACGAACGTTCTTTTTTCTGTATCCTGCGTCTAGACCGGGAATGCCGGACAATGAAGCGGCCAGCGCGCGTGCGTAACGTACGCGAGGCACAACGCGGCTCGCAAGCACGGAGGCAGGCAAATGGCAGTGGATTACACGACTCGCGACGGCGTCGCCGTCATCACGCTCAACAATCCGCCCGTCAACGGGCTCGGGCATTCGACCCGCACCGGCATCGTCGAGGGTCTCGCGCGCGCCAACCGCGATCCGGCCGTCTCGGCGATCGTGATCACGGGCGCCGGCAAAGCCTTTTCGGGCGGCGCCGACATCACCGAATTCAATACGCCCAAGGCGACCCAGGAGCCCACGCTCCACACCGTCATCAAGGAAGTCGAGAAGAGCGCAAAGCCTGTCGTCGCCGCGATCCATAGCGTGGCGATGGGCGGCGGGCTGGAACTCGCCTTGGGCGCGCACTATCGCATCGCCGCACCCGGCGCGCAGATCGCGTTGCCCGAAGTGAAGCTCGGCATTCTGCCGGGCGCGGGCGGCACGCAGCGCCTGCCGCGCGCCATCGGCCTCGAAGCCGCGCTCAACATGATCGTGAGCGGCGCGCCGGTTCCTTCGGAGAAGCTCGCGCATGCGGGCCTCTTTGACGCCATGGCGCAAGGCGATCTGCTCGAAGAGGCCGTCGCCTTCGCGCGCAAGGCCGCCGACAAGCAAGGCCCGCATCCGCTCGTGCGCCATCGCAAGATCGAGCACCCGAATGCCGAAGGCTTCCTGCAGTTCTCGCGCAATACCGTGGCGGCGATGTCGAGGAACTATCCCGCGCCGGTGAAGTGCGTGGACGCTATCGCCGCGGGCGTGCAGCAGGGCTTCGACAAAGGCCTCGCATTCGAGCGCGAATGCTTCCTCGAACTCGTGCAGACGCCGGAAAGCCGTGCGCTGCGCCACGCATTTTTCGGCGAGCGCGCCGCGAGCAAAATTCCCGATGTGCCGTCGAGCACGCCCACGCGCGAGATCCAGAAGGTGGCCGTGATTGGCGCGGGCACGATGGGCGGCGGCATCACCATGAACTTCCTCAACGCGGGCCTGCCGGTCACGTTGCTCGAAACGAAGCAGGAAGCGCTCGAGCGCGGCATCGCGACGATCCGCAAGAACTACGAAGCCCAGGTCAAGAAGGGCAAGCTCACGGCCGAGAAGCTCGAAGCGCGCATGGCGCTGATCCGCCCGACGCTGTCCTATGACGACCTCAAGGAAGCCGACCTCGTCGTCGAGGCCGTATTCGAAGAGCTTGGCGTAAAGGAACAGGTGTTCAAGCGCCTCGACGAAGTCGCGAAGGCCGGCGCCATTCTCGCGTCGAACACTTCGACGCTCGATGTCGACAAGATCGCGGCGTTCACGAAGCGTCCGCAAGACGTGGTGGGTCTGCACTTCTTTAGTCCTGCCAACGTAATGAAGCTGCTCGAAGTCGTGCGCGGCAAGGACACGGGCAGGGACGTACTCGCCACGGTCATGCAGGTCGCGAAGAAGATTCGCAAGACGGCCGTGGTGTCGGGCGTGTGCGACGGCTTCATCGGCAATCGCATGATCGAGCAGTACGTGCGCCAGGCGCTCTACATGCTCGAAGAGGGCGCGCTGCCGGCGCAGATCGATCGCGCAATCGAGAAGTTCGGCTTCGCGATGGGCCCGTTCCGCATGAGCGATCTCGCGGGCAACGACATCGGCTGGGCCATCCGCAAGCGCCGCTATCAGGAGCAGCCGGACCTCAAGTATTCGAAGATCGCCGACCGTCTGTGCGAGCAGGGCCGCTTCGGCCAGAAGACCGGCGCGGGCTGGTACGACTACAAGGCGGGCGAGCGCAACGCGCTGCCGTCGAAGCTCGTGGACGAGATGATCGTCGCGTACTCGAAGGACGTGGGTGTCGAGCGCCGCAAGATCAGCGACGAGGAAATCGTCGAGCGGCTCGTGTATGCGCTCGTGAACGAAGGCGCGAAGATCCTCGAAGAGGGGATTGCCTCGAAGGCGTCGGACGTCGACATGGTCTATCTCACGGGCTATGGCTTCCCGCTGTGGCGCGGCGGCCCGATGCTCTATGCGGACACGGTCGGCCTCTACAACGTGGCGCGCGCGATTCGCCGCTATGCGCAGCAGCCGAACGGCGACGCCTGGCAGGTCGCGCCGTCGCTCGCCGAACTGGCCGGGAAGAACGGTACGTTCAACTAAGCAAGCCTGGACGAACATCATGAGAAGCGCTGAAGACGTGCTCCTGCTGATCGACCTGCAATACGACTTCATGCCGGGCGGGGCGCTTGCCGTCGCGCACGGCGACGAAGTCGTGCCGGTCGCGAACCGGCTCGCGCAGGACTTCCACAACGTGGTGCTCACGCAGGACTGGCACCCGGCGGAGCACGTGTCGTTTGCGGCGAATCACGCGGGGCGCGAGCCCTTCGCGACCATCGCGCTGCCCTACGGCGAGCAGGTGCTGTGGCCCACGCACTGCGTGCAGGGCACCGCAGGCGCTGCGCTGCATCGCGATCTTGTCGTGCCGCATGCGCGCGCGATCATCCGCAAAGGGCATCACGCAAACGTCGACAGCTATTCGGCGTTTCTCGAAGCCGATCGCACGACGCCTACCGGGCTCGCGGGCTATCTGCGCGACATGGGCGTGAGGCGCGTCTATTGCTGCGGACTCGCGACCGACTATTGCGTGGCGTGGTCCGCGCTCGATGCGCGCGCCGCCGGCTTCGAGACCGTGCTGATCGAAGACGCCTCGCGCGCCATCGACCTGAACGGCTCGCTTGCCGCCGCGTGGCAGCCGTTGAGCGCGGCAGGCGTGAAGCGCGCGCAAGCGGCCGAGGTGCTGAGCGGCTCGGCTTGATGGACGTCCGGCACCCATCCCATTCGCAGGATTCACTCGTTCGCATGAGATCGCACCTCGGGCTCGAATGCCCGATGCGGTCAACTGGAGACATAAATGACTGATGCCGTAATCGTTTCGACTGCCCGCACGGGCCTCGCCAAATCGTGGAAAGGCGCGTTCAACATGACCCACGGCGCCACGCTTGGCGGCCACGTCACGAAGGCCGCCGTCGAGCGCGCGAAGATCGATCCCGCGCGCGTCGAAGACGTGATCATGGGCTGCGCAAACCCCGAAGGCGCGACGGGCGGCAACATCGCGCGTCAGATCGCGCTGCGCGCGGGCCTGCCCGTTTCGGTGCCGGGCATGACCGTCAACCGTTTCTGTTCTTCCGGACTCCAGACGATTGCGCTCGCCGCGCAACGCGTGATCGCGGGCGAGGGCGAAGTGTTCGTCGCGGGCGGCGTGGAGTCCATCTCGTGCGTGCAGAACGAGATGAACCGCCACATGGCGTTCGAAGGCTGGCTCAACCAGCACAAGCCCGAAATCTACTGGAGCATGCTGCAGACCGCCGAGAACGTCGCGAAGCGCTACGAGATCTCGAAGGCGCGTCAGGACGAATACGGCGTGCAGTCGCAACTGCGGGCGGCGGCCGCGCAAGCCGCTGGTCTCTTCAACGACGAAATCGTGCCGATGACGGTGCTCGCCGGCGTCGCCGACAAGGCCTCGGGCCAGCTCGTGACGAAGGAAGTGACGATCGCCGCCGACGAAGGCATTCGCGCCGACACGACGCTCGAAGGCGTCTCGAAGATCCGCACGGCGCTGCCGGGCGGCGTGATCACGGCGGGCAACGCAAGCCAGTTCTCGGACGGCGCGAGCGCCTGCGTGGTGATGAGCGCCAAGGTTGCCGAACGCGAAGGGCTGCAGCCGCTCGGCATTTTCCGGGGCTTCGCGGTGGCCGGCTGCGAGCCGGACGAAATGGGCATCGGCCCCGTGTTCGCGGTGCCCAAACTGCTCAGGCAGGCTGGCCTCAAGGTCGAGGACATCGGCCTGTGGGAGCTCAATGAAGCGTTTGCCGTGCAAGTGCTCTACTGCCGCGACAAGCTCGGCATTCCCGCCGACCGCCTGAACGTGAACGGCGGCGCGATCGCGGTGGGCCATCCGTACGGCGTGTCGGGCGCGCGTCTCACGGGCCATGCGCTCATCGAAGGCAAGCGCCGCGGCGCGAAGTTCGTCGTGGTGACGATGTGCATCGGTGGCGGACAGGGCGCGGCGGGGCTGTTCGAAATCGCCTGAGCGCGGCAAGGCCGGGCGGGGTGCGCCGCCCCGGCCGCGTCCCTCGCGCAAGCGGCCGGGCGGGTATCATGACGGCTGCTTCGCGCCTGGGCGGCGCGACCTGACGTTCAAGACAGACTGAAAAGGTGAACCCGTGATTCGTCATATCGTGATGTGGAAATTCAAGGAATCGGCCGAGGGCGCGACGCGCGCCGAGAATGTCGCGAAGTTCAAAACGATGCTCGAGGGCTGCCGCGATCTCGTGCCGGGCACCCGGCATCTCGAAGCCGGTCTCGCCGAGCCGGGTCTTGCTTCGACGTTCGATATCGTGCTGGTCTCCGACTTCGCGGACAAGGCCGCGCTCGACGCCTACCAGGATCACCCCGATCACCAGATCGTGAAGGACTTCGCCGGGCGCGTGGTCGAGGCGCGCCAGTGCGTCGATTACGTGGTCTGAGGGAGTCGGGCGCAACCATGACCGCTACCGCAGATACGACGCAAGACGGCGCGTCCAGCCAGCAGCCGATGATCGAAAGCCCGTTCGTCGATCATCTGGGCGCGCAGCTCGTGAGCGCGCGCGACGGCGCAAGCGAAGTGCTTTTGCCGCTCGCCGGACGCCATATGAATACGTGGGACGTCGCGCACGGCGGCGTGACCATGACGCTCGCCGACATCGCGCTCGCGATGGCCGCGCGCAGCGTCGCCGCCGATGGCGTGGGCGTCGTCACCGTCGAAATGAAAGTGAACTTCATGCAGCCCGGCCGCGGCGAGCTGCGTGCGTTCGGCCGCGTGCTGCACCGCTCGACCACGATGGCCTATTGCGAAGGCGAGATTCGCGACAGCGAAGGGCATTTCGTGGCGAAGGCGCTCGGCACCTTCAAGTACATGCGCCGTCTCGCGGTGGGCCGCGACGTGACGCGGCAGCGCTTGCGCAGCGACCCCAACGCAAAACCCGGCCCGAGCGACGGCTGAGCCCGGCGCTCGATCCACGCCAGCCGCATACGCGTTTTCGTGTGCGGTCGCGATTCCGTTTTCCGTTTCCTGCCCGCGCGGCGCGAGCCGCGCATCACGACGCCACATCGAATGCCATGACCCAGACCACGATGGCCCAGACCAATCGCCAGATCCTGCTCGTCTCGCGCCCGGAAGGCGCGGCGAGCGTCGCTAACTTCCGTCTCGTTCAAACGCCGCTTGCGCCGCTCGCACAGGGCCAGGTGCGCGTGCGCAATCACTGGCTTTCGCTCGATCCGTATATGCGCGGGCGCATGAACGACAGCAAGTCGTATGCGGCGCCGCAGCCGCTCGATGCCGTGATGATCGGCGGCACGGCGGGCGAGGTGGTCGAGTCGCTCAACCCGAAATTCAAGGCCGGCGACAAGGTGGTCGGCATGGCGGGCTGGCAGGAGTACGGCACCTCGGACGGCGCCGATCTGCACGTCGTCGATACGGCGCACGTGCCGCTTGCCGCGTATCTGGGGCCGGTGGGCATGCCGGGCGTCACCGCCTGGTACGGCCTGAACCGCATCATCGCGCCGCAGGCGGGCCAGACCGTGGTGGTGAGCGCGGCAAGCGGCGCGGTGGGCAGCGTCGTGGGTCAGCTTGCGAAGCGTGCGGGTTGCCGCGCCGTGGGCATCGCGGGCGGCGCCGAGAAATGCCGCTATGTCGTGGAGACGCTCGGCTTCGACGCATGCGTCGACTACAAGGCGGGCAATCTCTATCAGGATCTCAAGGCGGCGACGCCGCAGGGTGTCGATGGCTGCTTCGAGAACGTGGGCGGCGAGGCGCTCAACGCCACGCTCGCGCGCATGAACGCCGCCGGGCGGATTGCCGTGTGCGGCATGATCGCGGGCTACGACGGCAAACCGATCCCGCTCCAGCACCCGCAACTGCTGCTCACGCAGCGCCTGCTCGTGCAGGGCTTCATCGTGACCGAGCATCTGGACGTCTGGCCGCAGGCGCTCTCCGAGCTCGGCGCGCTCGTCGCAAAGAAGCAACTGGTCTATCGCGAGACCATCGCCGAAGGCCTCGAGAACGCACCTACCGCGTTCCTCGGCATGCTCAAGGGGCAGAATTTCGGCAAGCAGCTCGTCAAGCTCGTCTAAAGACGCACACAGCAGGCCGGCATCGAACGCCGGCCTTTTTTGATGCCTGTGTAGTACTAACGAATCTCCAGGGAAACGCAATGTCCGATCCGTTTCAGTTCGAAGGCCGTGTGGCCGTCATCACCGGTGCGGCGAGCGGCTTTGGCCGCGCGTTCGCCCAGCAGGCCGCGTCGCTCGGCATGAAGCTCGTGCTCGCCGATGTCGACGCGAGCGCGCTAGACGAAACCGTTCGGACACTGCGTGCTCAGGACGCGCAGGCGATCGGCGTGCGTACCGACGTGCGCGACCCGGCGCAGGTGGACGCGCTCGCGCAGGCCGCGCTCGATGCGTACGGCAAGGTCCATCTGCTCTTTAACAACGCCGGCGTGGGTAGCGGCGGCTTCGTCTGGGAAAGCAGCGCGCGCGACTGGGAGTGGGTGTTCGGCGTGAACGTGATGGGCGTCGCGAACGGCGTGCGCAGTTTCACGCCCATCATGCTCAAGCAGGGCGAGCGCGCGCATATCGTCAACACGGCTTCGGTGGCGGGGTTGCTCGCGCCGCCCGCGATGGCTGTCTACAACGCTTCGAAGCACGCGGTGGTGGCGCTCACGGAGACGCTTTATCACGACCTCCGGAACGTGGGCGCGCAGGTGGGCTGCTCGCTCCTGTGTCCGGCGTTCGTGCCGACGGGCATCGCCAACGCCGAGCGCAGCCGCCCCGAGGACCTGCGCAACGAGGCGCCGCCCACGCGTTCGCAGCAAGCCGCCGATCTGCAATTGCAGCGCGCGGTGCGCTCGGGCCGGCTTACGGCCGACGACGTCGCGAAAGCCACGTTCGACGCGGTGCGCGAAGGGCGCTTTTACATCCTCACGCATCCGGGCATACTCCCATCGGTCAAGCTGCGTCACGAAGACATCGAGACGCTGCGCAATCCCACCGATCCGCTCTCGCTCAAGCCCGAGGTGAAAAAGACGCCGGCGCAATAGCGCCGCAGCGCGTGTCACGCGGCGTTCGGGCGGGATCTCATTCGAAAAGCTCATGCCGCTCAACGCGAAGATCGCTTTAGTCCTCGACATGGTGGCCCGTGCGGGCCGCGCGCCGTACCACCAAATGACGCCGCCCGAAGCGCGCGCGTCCTATGAGAAGAGTGCCTCGGTGCTGGAGATCGCGGCCGCGCCGATGCACTCGGTGGAAGACCTGCAAGTGCTCACGCGCGACGGCGCGACGATCCGCGCGCGGCTCTATCTGCCCACCGAGCCGCAGTGGTCCGAACCGCTGCCCGCGCTCGTCTATTTTCACGGCGGCGGCTTCACCGTGGGCAGCGTCGACACGCACGACGCCTTGTGCCGCATGTTCGCACGCGACGCGCGCTGCGCGGTGTTTTCGGTCGGCTACCGGCTCGCACCCGAGCATAAGTTCCCGACTGCCGTGAACGACGCATTCGACGCCTATGCCTGGCTGCACGCGCACGCGGCCGAATACGCGCTCGACGCGGCGCGCCTCGCCGTGGGCGGCGACAGCGCGGGCGGCACGCTCGCGGCGGTATGCGCGGTGCTCGCACGCGACGCGAACATGCCAGCGGTGCTGCAACTGCTGATCTATCCGGGCACGAGCGGACACCAGCAAACGCAATCGCACCAGCGCCTCGCCGACGGCTACCTGCTCACGGCACCCACCGTGCAATGGTTCTTCAATCACTACGTGCGAGATATCTCCGATCGCGAGGATTGGCGTTTCGCGCCGCTCGACGGCACGCGCGGCGCGCCCGATTTTCGCGGCGTGGCGCCGGCGTGGATCGCGGTGGCGGAGTTCGATCCGCTCGTCGACGAGGGCGAAGCCTATGCGCAAAAACTGCGCGCGGCGGGCAACGCAGTCACGCTCGTGCGCTTCGACGGCATGATCCACGAGTTCTTCAAGATGGGCGGCTTCGTGGAAGACGCGCGGCGCGCGCAGGCGCTGGCTGCGCAGGCGTTGCGCGAGGCGTTCGGTACGGGGGATTGAGCGCGGGCAGGGGGGCGGTGCGGGGTCGGCGCCTGCTCATGCGCTAGCGCGAACCGCTCCAGCCGCCGCGTCGACCATGAAGCGCTCGTGACGCTCGAATGCGCCGGGCCGCACGATGCGGTGCGAGCCGTCGTCGTCGCTGCGCTCGCGCGCTTCCACGCTCAATCGAGCGCCGTTCACGCACACGCGCAGCGCCGTGGTGCCGCGCGTGCCGTACTCGGGCGTCTCGATGAAGGCCGCCGAAAGGGCGCGCTCGCGCTCCAGCGGAATGCCCGTTGCGGGCAATTCGCTATCGAGCGCGACGCGCGGGTCGCGCATCAACTCGATCAGGCGCTCGAGCGGGACGTCCGGGCCGCCCGCCACGAGCCCGGCAAGCCCCGCGCGCTTTTTCACGAGCTTCGGCCATGGCGTGTCGAGCACGGCGTTGGAGATGCCGTGCGTGCCCTCGGGCAGCAGCGCGGGCTCGCGATCGCCGCGGTTGCAATACCACGCGAGTTCGCGCCGCCGCCAGTCGCCGACGACCAGGTTGAAGCCGTTATAGATTGCGCCGTCACGCGCGACTTCCTCGAGATAGCCCAGCGGCGTATCGGGCCATTTGCCGGCGCCGTCGGGCCCGTTCAGCCCGCTCAGCCAGCGCGAGACGAGCGTGCCGCGCGTGGGCGCATCGGGGCGCGTCTCATGCGGCGCGCGATAGTTGGTGAGCGCCGCGAAGCGGCCGCCGCGCGTCATGCCGAGCCATGTCCCGCCGCCCACGAGATCGCGGCCCGCGAGCACGTCCGGCGCGTCTTTCCACCACTGCATGGGCTCGGCGGTGCGGCGCAGGAATTCGTCGCGGTTCGCGGCGAGCGTGAAGAGCGCGCCATCGGCCGCATGTGGCCGCCAGTCGAAGACGATCAGGCACATCGCGCGCGGTCTCCACCAGCAAGGATGACAGACGCCGCGCGCGAGGCGCGCACTGTCTTCGGCGCGATCGAGCGCATGAAGCGCGACGCGGCGGCGAACACAGAGCGCGGCGCGGCGCGCGCCATCACCGGACCCGGCGCCAAGGCGTCAGACCTCGGCGGGCAGGGCGTACGGCAACGGCAGGATGCGCAGCGCGGGGCCGTCGGCGGCGCCCAGATGGACGCTGCCCGAGTCGAGCGCCGCGAGCTTGATTTCCGCGAGCAGGTCGACGCCGCCGTCGGCCGCCGCCGCTGCGTTGACGACCATGCCGCACGGCTGGCCGGGGTCGTCGGAGTGGAAGAGTTCGGCGCCGGGGTGCGCGGCATCGAGACCGGCCGCGACGCTCGCCAGCGCGGTGCGGCGCTTGATCGTGCCGCGATACTGGCTGCGCGCCACGATTTCCTGACCCGGATAGCAGCCCTTCTTGAAGTTCACCCCGCCGAGCACGTCGTAGTTGACCATCTGCGGGACGAACTGCTCGCTCACGGCCTGCGTGATGCGCGGCTCGCCCGCGCGGATGTCGAGCCAGTCCCACACCGCCGGCGAAACGGGCTTGAGTGCGCCGGCGAGCGAGGCAAGCTTCGCCTCGACGGCCTCTTTCGGCCCGACCCACAGATAGCGCAGGCGGCCGTGCGCGTCGGGCACGCGGATCAGCGTGCCCGCGGGACCGTCCACTTTCACGTGCACGCCGTCGGGCAGCGCATCGAACACGCGCGCGAGCGCGGCGCGTACGTCGCCCGCGAAACCCACTACGAGCAGCTTGTCGCTGTCGTCGGTGAGCCTGGCCTTGGCGCGCAGCACGAACATCGACAAGCGCTTTTGCACGCTCGCCTGCACGTCCTTCGCAAGCAGCAGGCGGATCGTGTCGCCCGTCTTCCACGTGAGGAGCGAGGCGAGCAAGCGCCCCTTGGCCGAGCAGTAGCCTGCGAGGCGCGCACCAGTGACGTCCAGGTGCTGGATATCGTTCGTGAGCTGGCTGTGCAGGAAACTGGCGGCGTCGTCGCCATTGGCGTCGATCACGCCGAATTGCGGCAGGGTCGCATAGACGCCACCTTTGAGAACGGCGTCGAAGTCTTCAGCGGAAGGCGCGGCGAGCGAGGACGGGGGGCTTGATGCGAGCGGAGAGTTCATGGATTCAGGGAACAGTCAATCCTGACTTTGGCGAGGGCGAACAGTTATTATATGAGGTCCGCCTGAGTCTCGTTACGCATGTCCCTCCTGAAGAAATGCCTTGTTGCCGGCGCCGGCCTCGTCGTGCTTGGCGCCGTCGCCGTGGGCGGCGTCTGGCGCTGGGCGAGCACGCCCGTCGCGCTCGCCGTCCCGCAACTCGATGTCACCATCAAGCCCCACAGTTCCGTGCGCAGCGTCACGGCGCAGTTGCGCCGCGGCGGCGTGCCCGTCCAGACCGATTTGTTCGTGCTGATGACGCGCGCGCTCGGCCTGCAAAGCCAGCTCAAATCCGGCAATTACGAGTTCAAGGCCGGTGTCACGCCTTATGAGGTGCTGCAGAAGATGGCGCTTGGCGACGTCAACGAGTCCGTCGCGACCATCATCGAAGGCTGGACCTTCAAGCACATGCGCGAAGAGCTCGACGCGAATCCGGCGCTGCGCCACGATACCGCCGGCATGAGCGATGCCCAGCTGCTCGCCGCGATCGGCGCGCCGGCCGCGCCGCAGGGCAGCGGCGAAGGGCTGTTCTTCCCGGACACCTATCTGTTCGACAAGGGCTCGAGCGACCTGGACGTCTACCGCCGCGCCTACAAGCTGATGCAGACGCACCTGAACGAGGCGTGGGCCACGCGCGCGCCGGGCCTGCCGCTGAAGTCGCCCTACGAGGCGCTCACGCTCGCCTCGCTGGTCGAGAAGGAGACCGGCAAGGCCGGCGACCGCCCGCTCGTGGCGGCCGTGTTCGCGAACCGGCTCAAGGCGGGCATGCCGCTGCAGACCGACCCCGCGGTGATCTACGGGCTCGGCGCGAGCTACACGGGGCGGCTGCACAAGAGCGATCTGCAGACCGACACTATTTACAATACCTACCTGCGTCCCGGGCTGCCGCCGACTCCAATCGCGCTGCCCGGCGCCGCCGCCCTGCAGGCGGCGCTCAATCCCGCCTCGACCGCCGCGCTGTACTTCGTGGCGCGCGGCGACGGCAGCAGCGTTTTTTCGAACAATCTGGTCGACCACAACAAGGCCGTCGACAAGTACATCCGGGGTAACTAAATGGCGCGGGGCCGATTCATCACGTTCGAGGGCATCGATGGCGCGGGCAAGACCACGCATCTGGCGTGGTTTCGCGAGCAACTCGAGCAGAAGCTCTCCGCCACGGGCCGCTCGGTGGTCATGACGCGCGAGCCCGGCGGCACGCCGCTCGGCGAAAAGCTGCGCGAGATTCTGCTGCACGAGCAGATGGATCTCGAAACCGAGGCCTTGCTGATGTTCGCCGCCCGCCGCGAGCATCTGGCCCGCGTGATCGAGCCGGCGCTCGCGCGCGGCGACTGGGTGCTCTCGGACCGCTTCACCGACGCCACCTTCGCCTACCAGGGCGGCGGCCGGGGTTTGCCGCGCGATAAGCTCGAGACGCTCGAGCGCTGGGTCCAGGGCGGCTTCCAGCCCGATCTGACCGTGCTGTTCGATATCTCCACCGATACCGCGAGCGAGCGCCGCGGCGCCGCGCGCGAGCCGGACCGCTTCGAGAGCGAGACCGACGCGTTCTTCACGCGCACCCGCGCCGAATATCTGCGCCGCGCGCAAGAGGCGCCTTATCGCTTCGCGATCGTCGATTCGTCGCAGAGCATCGACGAGATTCGCAAGAAGCTCGAGCAAATTCTCCAAAATATCGTCTAATAGATTGATTTAAAACATGATCTATCCGTGGCAATCGGGCGACTGGGCGCGCCTTCAGCAACTGCGCAGCCACTGGCCCCATGCGCTGCTGCTGCATGGCCAAGCGGGCATCGGCAAGCTACAGTTCGCGCAGCATCTGGCGAAAGGGCTGCTGTGCGAGTCGCCGCATGCCGACGGCCAGCCATGCGGCGCATGTCCGGCGTGCACCTGGTTCGCGCAGGGCAACCATCCCGACTACCGCATCGTGGTGCCCGAGGCGCTGGCCAGTCTCGCTGGCCCCGCCGGCGCCGACGACAAGGAAGACGCCAAAGCCGACAAGGGCGAGGCCGACGAGGGCAAGAAGGGCCGCGCGCCCAGCAAGGAGATCCGCATCGAGCAGGTGCGCGCGCTGCTCGACTTCACGGGCGTGGGCTCGCATCGCGGCGGCCTGCGCGTGGTCGTGCTGTATCCGGCCGAGGCGCTCAACGTCGCGGCCGCGAACGCGCTTCTGAAGACGCTGGAAGAACCGCCCTCGGGCGTCGTGTTCCTGCTGGTCTCGGCGCGTATCGACCGGCTGCTGCCGACCATCGTCAGCCGTTGCCGTCAATGGCCGATGAGCACGCCCGCGCCGCAGGAGGCGCAGGCATGGCTCGCGCAGCAGGGCGTGGCCGATCCGGCGGGCCTGCTCGCCGAAGCGGGCGGCGCGCCGCTCGCGGCGCTCGCGCTCTCGCAGGACGACAACCGCGCGCTGCGCGACTGGACGCTCGGCCAGCTCGCGGCAGGCGCGGCGTGCGACGCCTTCGCATGCGGCGAGACGCTGCAAAAGCTGCCGGTGCCGCTCGTGCTCGGTTGGCTGCAGCGCTGGGTCTACGATCTGCTGGCCGAGCGCACGGCGGGCCGGCCGCGCTACTACCCGCAGTCGGCGGCCGCGCTCGCGCGCTGCGCGGCAAGTCTGGACGCACCGGCGCTCGCCCGCTATCTGAAGAGCGTGACGCGCCAGCGCGCCGTGGAAAACCATCCGCTCAATGCGCGCCTCGTGTTCGAGGAGCTCTTTCTGGGCTATCGTGGATTGTTCACCTGAAATCTTTGTCTGAGCGCATCGGGCCGGCGCCGGCGCGCGGGGCCGCATGCCGGGCTCTGCCTGATGTCTTCGTTGTGCTTTTCGGTGCTTTTTCGTTGCTTTTTCGTTGCTTTTTCGTTGATTCCGTGCTGTCGGCTTGACCCGTCACCCCATCGCAGGACCGCCCATGTTTGTCGATTCACATTGCCACATCAACTTCGAAGGTCTCGCCGACCGGCTGCCCGAGGTCCTCGAGAACATGCGCGCGCAAGCCGTCACGCACGCGTTGTGCGTCTCGGTCGACTTCGAGACGCTGCCCTCGGTGCTCGATATCGCGAGCCGCTACGAGAACGTCTACGCGTCGGTGGGCGTGCATCCCGATCACGAGGACGTTCGGGAGCCCACCGTCGCGGACCTCGTCGAACTCGCCCAGCACCCTAAGGTCGTGGCGATCGGCGAAACGGGGCTCGATTACTATCGTCTCGGCGAGCGCACCATCGAGGACATGGAATGGCAGCGCGAGCGCTTTCGCGCGCCTATCCGCGCGGCGCACGCCACGGGCAAGCCGCTCATCGTGCATACGCGCGCGGCGTCGGACGACACGCTGCGCATCATGGAGGAGGAGCGCGCCGGGGAGCCGGGCGGCGTGATGCACTGCTTCACGGAGCCCTGGACGATCGCCGAGCGCGCCCTTGCGCAAAATTTTTACATCTCGCTGTCGGGCATCGTGACGTTCAAGAGCGCGACCGACGTTCAGGACGTGGCGCGCCGCGTGCCGCTCGAGCGTTTGCTGATCGAAACGGATTCTCCTTATCTTGCGCCCGTACCCTATCGCGGCAAACCTAATGAACCTGCGTACGTTAGCCATGTCGGAAGATTCATTGCGCAGCAACGCGGATTGCCGGACGCCGAACTCGGCGCTGCCACCACGCAGAATTTTTTCCGGCTCTTCAAGATTCCGGCCACGGCCTGAGGCGCGAACCTCTTTCGGCAAATTTTTATTTATTATCAATTAGATAGAGAATAACGTTAAGGTCTGACATGAACTCGAATCCGCTTACGTCCACCGTCCACGCTACGCAAGCGCCGCGCGCCGCAAGCGTGCGCCGCATCGCCGCCGTGCTCGCCTTCGGCATGAGCGCCGCGTTCCTCGCGAGCGCGCCGGTCCACGCCGAGTCGATCGACTCGCTCGTGAAAAGCGTGAAATTCGACGACGACAAGGGCGTCGCCAAGGACATCGCCAACGGCATGGATCCGAACGCCACCGACAGCCAGGGCATGCCGCTGCTCGTGCTGGCCGCGCGCGAGAAGTCGGACAAGGTGGCCGCGTTGCTGCTCGACAATCCGAAGACCAACATCGGCGCCGAGGACAAGGCGGGCGAGAACGCGCTGATGCTCGCCTCGCTCAACGGCGACATGGACCTCGTGAAACTGCTCATCACCAAGGGCGCCGAGGTGAACAAGCAGGGCTGGACGCCGCTGCACTATGCCGCCGCGAACGGCCACGACGACGTGGCGAAGCTGCTGATCGGCTATTCGGCCGATGTCAATGCGCTCTCGCCCAACGGCACGACCCCGCTCATGATGGCGGCACGCGGCGACCACATGAGCACCGCGAAGCTGCTGCTCGACCACGGCGCCAATCTCAATGCGAAGAACCAGATCGGCATGAACGCGCTCGATTTCGCCAAGCAGTACAAGGCGCCGGACGCGATCAAGGATCTCTCGGCGCGTATGGGCCAGACGGCGCAGTAAGGCTGCATAGGACGGCAGTGCGGGCGCTGCCGTCGCGCGGCCGGGTTCCGGGCAGGCGCACTCGCGCGGTCACGGGCCAGGCACGCCACGTGCGAAGCCGCTCGCGCCAGGCTATCCAGCGCCCCTTGCGAGCCCTTTCGTGGAGCGGCGTACGGCGCGCCTCTAAAACAGTGCACAATACCGGGATTGCCGCCGGCCGCCAGCGGGCGGCTCGCGGCGCGGCCAGCGCCGCACCCAACGACAAATCAAGGAGAATCATGCTGCGGGCTCTGATCTGCGCCGGCGCGCTCGCTGTGCCGATTTCGGCTTTCGCCTTCACCGCTTCCGATCTGAACCGGCTGTGCTCGAAGACCGACGTAGCGTCGCGCAGCGCATGCGCCGCCTACATCGAAGGGGCCGCCGACGGCATTTTCAACACCATCGACGCGATCGGCGGCACGACCGGCCCACGCGTCGGCCAGTATTTCTGCCTGCCGCCGGACGCGCGTTCGGCGCAGCTCACCGACGCCGTGCGCAAGTACATCGCCGACAATCCGAACGTCGCCGGCTACAACGCCAGCACGGCGATCTCGCTCGGACTCGGCAAGGCGTTTCCGTGCAAGACCGGCAATTGAGCTCTTTCCCGGCTTGCCCGAATACCGGGCAAGCCGTGCGTCCCATCGCCCAGCCCCGACCGTTCGCCGGTTGAACCATCGGAGTCGGCCTCAGTCGACTCACTAGCGGCGCCGCCGTGCGCTCCGGCTATCCGCCAACGGCGCCCGGCACACTCTTTAGCGCATTTTTACGCGCGTTCGCGTAGCGTGACGTCTGGCGCGGCTGCCTTCGGCGGTGTGCCCCGCGTCGACGGGCGCGCGTCGCATGCCGCACTCGCTGCGCGGGCTCATGCCTGCCGCTTCCGTCCGCTGCCGTCACGCTCAGGAGGAACTCGCCGCCGATGCCGACGATCGACGATCTCTCGCTCTTCGCCTCTCGCTTTGCCGACGCACCGCTGCAGAACTGGCTCGGCACGCTTTTCGTCAGCGCCGTCGCGCTGGTTTTCATCCTGGCCATTCACTGGCTGGGCGCGCGCGTCGTGCGCCGGCTCGCACGACCGTACCCGCGCGCAAGCGGGTTCGTGCGCGCCATCCATCAGCCCGCGCGCGTCGTGCTCGCGGTGCTCGCGCTCGAGTTCGTCTGGTGGCAGGCGCCCGACACCTTGCGCTTCATCGGCGTCCTGCGCGAGCTATGCGCGTTCGCGCTGGTGGGCGCGATCACGTGGCTTTCGGTGCGCTGCGCGGCGGCCATCGGCGAAACGATCATCGCCGCGCATCCGCTCGACATCGCCGACAACCTGCAGGCGCGCCGCATCCATACCCAGGCGCGCGTGCTCGCGCGCACGGTGATGGTCGTCATCATCATCTTCGGCGTGGGCGCCGCGCTCATGACCTTCCCGAACGTGCGCCAGCTCGGCGCGAGCCTGCTGGCCTCGGCGGGCGTCGCCGGTCTCGTGGCCGGTATCGCGGCACGCCCCGTGCTCGGGAATCTGATCGCCGGGCTGCAGATCGCGCTGACCCAGCCGATCCGGCTCGACGACGTGGTCGTGATCCAGGGCGAGTGGGGACGTATCGAAGAAATTACCGGCACCTATGTCTCGGTGCGGATCTGGGACCAGCGGCGCTTGATCGTGCCGCTGCAGTGGTTCATCGAGAATCCGTTCACTAACTGGACGCGCAGCAGCTCGCAGATCATCGGCTCGGTGTTCCTGTGGCTCGACTACCGCATGCCGCTCGCGCCGTTGCGCGAGGAGCTGGCGCGCATCGTCGAGCATGCGTCCGAGTGGGACCGGCGCGTGCAGGTGCTGCAAGTCACCGACGCCAATGAGCGCGCGATGCAGTTGCGCGTGCTCGTGAGTTCGCGGGACTCGGGCTTGAACTGGGATTTGCGCTGCCGCGTGCGCGAGGGCTTGCTCGAATTCGTCAACGCGCATTACCCGCAGTATTTGCCGCGCGCACGCGCCGACGTGTCGGCGCAGGTGGAGCGCACGCAAGTGGACGGCGACCGGGCAGGCGGCCAGTACGACGCCGGCGACGAGGCACGGCAATCCACAGTGCCTGCGCCGATGCCGAAGCCCGCGTCGTCGCGGGCGCGAGCGCCCGCATCGAGCACGGCGGCGCATACCGAGGCCGATCCCTTGACGGGCAGCGGCGAGCGCGCAGCGGCAGCCGGCGCATCGAAGGCGGCCGCGCGGCGCGAGGGGGCCCGGGAAGGCGAAGCAGCGATGGCGGTGGAGGGCGATCGCGGGACGCGTTGAGCGGAGCCGGTTGGCAGGTTTGCCTGCCAACCGGCGAGATTTGGCCTCGAACGGGCCTATAAAGAACAAGAGACAGCGGAGGAAGCGATGGAGCAGACCGGAGGAATATCTCGATGGCCAGACTGATAGTCGTCTCGAACCGCGTGGCGACGCCCACGGAGACCAAGGGCTCCGCGGGGGGGCTCGCCGTCGGGGTGTTCGGCGCGCTCAAGGACGCGGGCGGTGTGTGGTTCGGCTGGAGCGGCGACGTCGTGAGCGAGACGGTCGCGAACGCGGGCCCGACGCTCGCCGAGGAGGGCACCGTCACGTTCGCGACCGCCGGCCTCACGAAGAAGGATTACGACCAGTACTACCGCGGTTTCTCGAACGCCACGTTGTGGCCGATCTTTCACTACCGCAACGATCTCGCGCGCTACGAGCGCGACGAATACGCCGGCTACCGGCGCGTGAACGCGTGGCTCGCGCACAAGCTCATCAAGCTGATCCAGCCCGACGACATGATCTGGGTCCACGACTACCACCTGATACCGTTCGCCGAGGCGCTGCGCTCGGAGGGCGTGCGCAATCGCATCGGCTTCTTCCTGCATATCCCGTTTCCCTCGCCGCAAGTGTTGCAGACCATTCCGCCGCACGAAGAGCTCGTGAAGTCGCTGTGCTGCTACGACCTGCTCGGCTTCCAGACGCGCAACGACCAGCAGGCGTTTCACGATTACATCGTGCGTACGGCGCGCGGCACGGTACGCGAGCGCGGCGAGAACAAGGAGGAGGGCGAGGTCGAGGCCTATGGGCGCAAGCTGCGCACGGGCGTCTACCGCATCGGCGTGTTTCCCGACGAGATCGCCGAGCAGGCCGCGCGCTACGAGAGCCGCCAGCATGTGCTCGATCTCAAGCAGAGCCTCGAAGGGCGCAAGCTCGTGATGAGCGTGGATCGGCTCGACTATTCGAAGGGGCTCGTGGAGCGCTTTCACGCCTTCGAGCAGTTGCTCGAGCATTCGCCCGAATGGCGCGGCAAGGTCACGCTCGTGCAGATCGCGCCGCCCACGCGCTCCGACGTCGCGAGCTACAAAGTCATTCGCGAGGAACTGGAGCGCGAGGCGGGACGCATCAACGGGCGCTATTCGGGCCTCGACTACACGCCGATCCGCTACCTGAGCCAGCAATACGACCGCTGGAAGCTGATGTCGCTGTTTCGCGAATCGCAGGTGGGCTACGTCACGCCGCTGCACGACGGCATGAATCTGGTCGCGAAGGAATACGTGGCCGCGCAGAATCCCGAGGATCCCGGCGTGCTCGTGCTCTCGATCTTCGCGGGCGCCGCCGCCGAACTGACCGGCGCGCTGCTCGTGAATCCGCACGACGCGGCCGGCATGTCGGAGGCGCTCGGGCGCGCGCTCTCGATGCCGCTCGACGAGCGCAAGGCACGTTACCAGACCAATATGGAGGCGTTGCGCCGCAACGATCTGGGCGTCTGGCGCGACCGTTTCCTCTCCGATCTCGCGGCCGTGCCACAGCCGCGTTGAGCTTGCGCGCGTCGACATCGTCAACCACGAAGGGCGCTTCGAGGTAGCGCCGAACCCCGCGTCTCGTCCCGGCTGCGCGCCGCGGGATGTTTCCACGTGTAAGTCCATATAGCAATTGAAAGACTCGCAGCGTGCGCGCCGCGCATGGCGAATAATAAAAAAGCGCGCCGCCCCTGGAGCCGCACGATCGCGCCACGTACGGGTCTGTCCCTTCGATGACCGGCGTGCGGCTATGGTATGCGGCTTCCTTTAAAATGGTCGAACCGCCTCGCGGATATCCCGCGTGCCTTCGCGCGGAACACGAAGGAGACTCCCGATGAGAATTGCGCAGATCGCCCCGTTGACCGAATCGGTGCCACCCAAGCTCTATGGCGGCACCGAGCGCGCCGTGTCGTACATCACCGAGGCGCTGGTCGATCTCGGACACGAGGTGACGCTCTTCGCCAGCGGCGATTCGCAAACGCGCGCGAAGCTCGAACCCGTGTGGCCACGCGCGCTGCGCCTTGACCCCGGCATTCGCGACCGGGTCGCGCCGCACATGCTGCTCATGGAAATGGTGCGCCGCCAGGCCGACCAGTTCGACGTGCTGCACTTCCATATGGACTACTACTCCTTTTCGGTGTTCAAGCGCCAGGAAACGCCGTTCTTGACCACGCTGCACGGCCGCCTCGACTTGCCGGAGCAGCAGCCGGTGTTCGACACGTTCAACACGGCTCCCGTCGTCTCGATCTCGGACTCGCAGCGCCAGCCGATGCCGCAGGCCAAGTGGCTCCGGACCGTCTATCACGGGCTGCCCGAGACGCTCTACATGCCGCAGCCCGTCGAGCAGCGCTATCTCGCGTTTCTCGGCCGCATCTCGCCCGAGAAGCGCG
>Ga0164242_10000230_pt1 | contig 70180 bp, 61 predicted proteins | sample OricomgcompostMG_FD_108783 | JGI IMG/M metagenome (GOLD analysis project Ga0164242, IMG submission 108783) | Miracle-Growth compost microbial communities from Emeryville, California, USA - Original compost - Miracle growth compost (MG) ... | reverse complement strand
CACCACCTCACCGCGCACCGCGCGGGCTGGCGGCTCGCCTACGACCACTCCACCGGCGCCGTCACCTGGACCGCGCCCACCCGCCACACCTACACCACCCACCCCGAACCAACAGCCGCCTGACGGGCTGCCCGCTGGAGTTGCTCCACGGGGAATGGGGCCTGCCTGCTTTGCGTCCGGAATCGGCGGTAGAAGTCCGTCATCACCGCGGCGACAGGCGCGTGGCGGGTGAGTATTTCCGCGACTGCCGGCGGGAGTCCCGGCGGCAACTTCCCTTGTGCGCAGGCGCGAACGAACGCCTCGCGCTCGTCCCCTCGGTGCCCGAACAGCGCGGTGACGAGCCAGATCACCAGGTGCGTGACGGCGTAGCAGCGGTCGTAGTCATGGTTGCCCGCGAAGAAGACGGCCTCGTCTTCCGACAGGTCGAACCGGGAGGAGATCGCGAGTCCGTAGTCCGCGAAGTAGAGGCGTCGGCCGTCCGTCAGGATGTTCTGGAAGTGGGCGTCGCAGTGCAGCAGGCCGCGGGCGTTCATGAACGCCGTCCCGGCGGCCAGTTCCCGCGCCACCATGGCGCAGGCCTCGGCGGTCGCCTCTTCGCCCGCGGCGACCTGTGCGCCCATCCAGTCGTGCAGGTTCTGCGGGATGTACTCCAGGAACAGCGCGATGCTCGCCGTCGAATCCCGCACGGCCTCGATCCGGCGGCGTATCTCCGGGCCGCCTCCCCAGTAGGCCACGGCCCCCTCCACATCGGCGAGTTCGCCGGGAAGCGGCTGCCCGGAATCCGGCAGGACCCGCCAGTGGTACATCAGCGGGAAGCTCGGGAAGCTCTCGCCGTCCTGTGCGAGCACCCAGTCCGTCGTCATGGTGTGCACAGCCAGCTCCCGCCAGGCCCCGAAGCCCGGACCGCCGATGAGCCCGACTCCGTAGTGGCAGAAGGCGGGCAGCCCGAAAAGGTTCGCCGTGGAGCCGACGTTCTCCGTTCGGCGTTCCAGGTCGGTCAGCCGTATCCGCTTGACGAACACCGGGACCCCGTCGACCTCCAGCAGCGCTGCTGTTCCGCCGATGCCGGAGCTCAGCGGTACAGCACCCTCCACGAGGGTGCACAACTCGCCGTCGCCGCACCGGGCGAGGGACGTGGACGCCGCACGATGGGCGGCCAGGCGCGCATCATGCACGGGAGGACCGACCACCACCGACGGCGAGCGTGAACAGGCCGTCCGGAGTGGCGAGGTGGAGGTGGCCGGCGGTGTCGAGGACCGCTGCGGTCGGCGCGACGGGCAGGCGGAGATCCTCCTCGGACTCGCCGGGGCCGCATACCCGGACCAGGCCGTCGGCCCAGCACGCGGCGGTTCGCAGACCGCCCTCGGGCAGGCCGGTCGCGGCGAGGGCGGTCACCGCGTGCGGATGGGAGGTCAGCAGCCGGAAGCAGACATCGGCCGGCGTCGGCTTCGGCGGGATCTGCCAGACCCGAACAGCACCGTCGGCCCCGCCGCTGACGATGGTCTCCAGCTTGCCCGCAAGGGTGACGGCGAGCGCCCTGACCTCGCCCTGGTGGCCGGTGGGGAAGGAGAGCCGGCCCGGGGAGCGCCGGGGATCGGACCGGTGGACGCGCCCGGCGCTGTCACCGAAGTAGAGCAGCGTCGTGTCGCGCAGCGGCAGGGTGGCCACCGCCCGCAGCGTGCCGTCCAGGCGCTCGGCCATCCGCTCGGCCTCGCGGGCGGGCAGGGTCTGCTCGCTGCCGGGGTCCCAACGGGCCTCCGGCCGGACGCGCAGCACCCCCCGGTCGTGGACGCTGAGCAGATAGCCGTCTCCGGTGCAGGCCATGGCCAGGGGCCGGGAGGGGAGCAGATGCTGCGTCGGCGTGCTGGTGCCGACGCGGGGGCCGGAGGTGGGGCGGCCGCCGCCGTCGGCCGGCGAGAAGAGGTGGACCGGATCGGCGTCGGACGTCCAGCCCGGCATTCCCTCCTCGAACGGGCCGTGGCCGGCCGTCAGTACCTTCGGGATCCCTGCCGGGGTGATCCACGCCAGGTCGCGGTCCGGGCCGGCGAGCGCCTCCAGCCGGGCCCGGGCGAGGTCGTCGCCGCGCCGGGTCAGCTGCAGGTACAGGCGCAGCAGGCGGGCCCGGGCGGCGCGGGCAGCGGCGGCGCGGCCGGTGGTGGCGGTCATGGCCGATCCCACCGTCGCCCAGGCCTGGGCCGGTGCGGCGGGCGGCTCGCCCGTGATGTCGGACATCGAGCCGACGGCGTTGACGCGGGGAAGGGCGGTGGTGACGGCGAGCGGGTCGGCGCACACCAGGAACAGCGCGTCGGACAGCAGCGGGTCGGCGGTGCCGGCGAGCCGCGCGGTCTCCAGGAGGAGGGTGAGGTGCGCTTCGTCGGCGACGGTCGGGTCGGGCGAGCCGTCGGGACGCCGGGGGAGGGCGGCGGCGAGGTCGCTCGCCACCTTGGCGGCCCAGTCGGCGGACGGATGCTGGTCCGAGGAGCGGTCGAGCAAGAGGTCGCGGAGCGCTGCCGGACGCAGGAGTTGCTGCCCCTCGCCGGCGTCGGTCGGCGTTGCGATCGCGTCGGCCTCGGGCGGAAGGCCGGGGGCGCCCGCCGCGAGCCGCCACAGCTCCGTCGGCAGCGGGCGCGGGGAGGCGGCCAGGACCCGGTAGGCGTGGGCCTGCTCCGCCGGGAGGGCGTCGCGCCAGGCCCGGGCATGCTCGGCCCAGCCGGCCGGCGCCGCGGCCCGCCTGGCCGGCGGGGTGGCGGCCGCCAGCAGGGCGGCGGACGGGTTGGGGTGGACGGCCTTCGCATCCACGGGCTCGCCCACGGCGGGCAGTTGCGCGCACCAGTCGGCGAAACCGTCCTGGTCGGTCCAGCGCGGGTCGTCCAGGTCCAGCACGGCGGGCTGCTGCGGGTACTCCTGGCGCAGCGCGGTCGCGGTGGGCCCGTCGTCGGTCTCCACCAGCAGCCGGACGCCCGGCGTGCGCAGCAGCGGCGCGAGCAGCGCGGCGACGTGGAGTTCGGGCACCTCGGCGCGGTGCAGCCCGGTGACGGCGAAGGTGCGCGGCCGGCCCTCGGCGGTAAGTGCCTCCACCAGGTCGGAGGTATGCCGGGCGGGCAGCTCCAGAGCGGCCCCCAACTGCCACAGCGTGCCGCGCAGCGGCCGGCCCGCGCAGTCGACGACGGCGTCCACGCCGGGCGAGGGCGAGGGTACGGGCGCGGCGGCGTCTGCGGCGGCATCCGCCACGCCGGCGGGATCGCCCGCGGTCCCGGCTTTCGAGGCAGCCGTGGCAGGTCGTGCCTCGGCCAGCCAGTGCAACAGGTGGCTGCGCCCGCTCCCCGGGGAACCGGTGACCAGACACAGCCGAGGCGCTGCCGGGTCGTCCAGCCAGCCGAGCAGGGCGCGTCCGGCCGGGCGGCGGCCCGCTCGCAGCGGCGGCAGTGGTCGGGGCGGCCGTGTGTCGACCACTGGATCTCCTCCTCGGATCCGCAGGCAGAGCGGTGAGCGAAAGGATAGGGCGCGAAGCGCGGCGGAGATTCCAAGTCCACACGAACATCGCGAGTTGACGGGATAGCATCTTCGCGGAATATGCCAAGGGGGGGGACTTGGACGGGTCGGACGCGGTCGAACAGGTCCGCGGGTCACTGCTGTGGTGCCCGTTGGAGCAGGGCGGCTTCTGGACGGCGGAACTCGGCGGCGTGCGATGGCTGTTCGCGTTCAGCTCGGCGGACTCACTGGCGGGCTTCGCCAGATCGCGCGGGGCGGCCGACGGCGAGGAGTGGCCCTACGTCACCGTGTTCGGTTGGCGGCTGCTGACGGAGGTGCTGCCGGCGATTCCGGGCCCGGCGGGGCTCGCCGTCGACCTGGGCTCGCCGCGGCCGCTCCTGCTCCCCCCGGTGGCCGGCATCGTTCCCCGAAGGGCGGTGGTGGCATGAGCGGCGACGGCTACCAGGTCGACCCGGACGCGCTCAAGGAGACGGCCGCAGGCATCGAGGGGGCGATCGACGCCCTCAAGGGGCTCGGGCTCGGCCAGTCAGGGGAGATCGGGCGCGGCTTCTCCGGCTTGGAGCTGACCGGAATTCAGGCCTCCAGCGGTGACCTCAAGTCCGCCTTCGACGCGTTCTGCGAGCGCTGGTCGTGGGGCGTGCGGACGCTGGTGCAGGACGGCGACGAGATCGCCACCCGGCTCGGCCTGTCCGCCGGGCTCTACTACGACCAGGAGCAGTACGTCCAGGGCGCGTTGAAGGACACCGTGAACGCGGCCTTCGGGAACCCCGACCAGGCCCAGTCGGTGACCGAGTCGAAGTCCTGGGGGCAGGTGTGGTCCGACAATCCGATCGAGGACGTGCTGCACCCGGACTACAGCGCGGCCTCGGAGGCGAAGGCCGGCAAGACCGTCAGGTCCACCTGGGCGGGGGAGAAGAAGGACCTCGAACAGCTCGGCATCAAGGCCGCGGGCGGTCCTGTCGCCGACGCCGCGATCGAGGCCGGGCACCTGGCCCACGGTGGTGGAGACGAGTAGCGCATGGGCCTGGGCAGCTTCCTCGACAAGCTCGGCGACGACGGCGAGCACCTGCTCCACTCGGGCGAGAAGGCCGCGGGCTCGTTCGTCGACGCCGACGCGCACGCCGTCGGCGGCGCGTTGGACATGGTGGGCCTGCACGGTGCGGCGAAGAAGGTGGACGGGTGGGGAGACACCGCCGCGGACCACCTCGGAGCCACCGTCGCCGAACAGCAGCTCGGCCAGTCCGACGATCCCAAGGACCTGATCCACGGCGACTGTTCGGCCATCGAGGAACGAGCCGAGAAGCTGGAGACGTTCGCCGCGGCCTTCGCCGAGACCGGCGACGGCCTGACCCGACTGGACTCGGCGCACTGGCAGGGCAAGGCCGCGGACGCGTTCCGGGCCAAGTTCGCCGCGCAGACGAAGGCGTGGCTCACGGCGGCCGAGGCGATGGAGAGCGCCGCCAGGACGCTGCGGGATTTCTCACGCATCGTCAGTTGGGCCCAGGGCCAGGCCGAGCAGGCCATCCATCTGTACGCTCGGGGACAGGCCGCCACGAAGGCCGCCGACGACCGGTACAACGCTCAGGTGGCGGCGTACAACCAGGCCGCGCACGCCTACAACGCGGCCGTACGGGCGGGAACTCCGCCTGCCACCGAGCCGGTTCAGCCCACCCGGGGCGCCGATCCCGGCACGGCCGACCGCGAGCGGGCGCAGCAGATCCTCGCGGACGCGCGACGCGAGCGCGACCGATTGGGTGGGCAAGCGGCCGCGGAGCTGGCCCGCGCGACCGCGCTCGCCCCGGCGGAGCCGAGCTTCACCCGGCGCCTGGGCATGGACGCGCGAGACGCATTCAAGGACGGGCAGGTCGAGAAGCTGCACTTCGCGGGCGGCCTTCTCAAGGGCGCCGACACGATGGTCGACTTCGTGCGCGGCCTCAATCCCTACGACCCGTACAACATCACGCACCCCGCCCAGTACACGACCCAGGTCAGCTCGACCGCCGCCGGGTTGGTCCACGCCGCCAACAACCCCACGGATCTCTTCAAGTCGATCCTCGGCTCGGGCTGGGGCAGCGATCCCTCGGAAGCCCTGGGCAAGTTGACCGTCAACCTCGCGGCCGGGGCCGTCACCGACGGCGGAGCGGACGCGGCCGTCGCCGGCGAGGCGGTCACCGAGGACGCGGCCAAGTCCGTCGCCCTCGACTCGGCGGAGAGCACCGCCATCGAGACCGCCACCGCGACCACCGACACGGGCCTCACCCAGGCCGAGCACTTACTCGACCAGTTCGACCTGTCCCTGGACCCGCCGCCGGACTACAACCTGCCGGACTGGTACAAGGCGCCCGCGGAGGCCCCCGCCGCCCTTGCCCAGGCCGAGGCCAGCATCGCCGCTGAGGAAGAAGCGCTTCGCAGATTCGCGGACGGTGCGCTCGACTTCACCGACAACGGGGCCGCGGCGAAGTACGGCGCTGACGAGTGGAACGCCTACGTGGACGACCTGTCGGAGGCGGAGAAGAAGGCCGTGAACGGCTATACCCATGAGAGCATCGGGCAGTCCGGTGGAGTGCCGACCTACAAGGAGCTCAACCCGTACCTGCGCGCCGGGCAGCTCGGCACCGATGCAGTCCTGGACGAGTCCATCAGACAGATCGACAAGGCTCTGGCCGGGCACGTGGTCCCGAAGGACATCCTCGTGAATCGGGGAACGGACATCGGGCACCTGAGTCTTCACGATCCCAAGCAGCTGCTCACCATGGTCGTGGAGGAGCAATCGTTCACCTCGACATCGCTGGGCGATGCGGCTTTCGGCGGCTACAAGGCGGCGGTTCTGCATCTGCGGGTCCCCGCAGGTACACCGGCCCTATGGGTGGAGAAGTTGTCCGCCTACGCATCGGAGCGTGAGCTTCTCCTCGGGCGCGGGCTCAAGTGGAAGGCTGACGTCGTCCGCCAGGGGACCGACGGAAAACTGCACATCTATGCTCGTGTCGTTCGGTGAGACCAAGGAGAAGGCCATGGCGGAGTATCGGAGAATCCCGCGGCTGGAAGAAGACCTTCACTTTGACATCGTCTCGGAGCCGCCCGACTATCCGCATGTCACGGAATCTCCCGTCCGTTATGTGCAGGTCGTCTCCGACCGTGGGGTGCTGGGGTACCTGTGGGTGTCCGAGCGCGGTGACGCCATCGACTATCTGCCCCGGCGTGCGGCCGGCGCTCGGGGTTTCAATGTCGCGGGGGGCTGGGTCCAGATGCTTCGGGCGCTTTACGCACAGGGGATCTCCGCTGCGCAGGCGTTCGACGAGCTGCTCGGCTGGAAGAGCACGTACCACCACGTCAATCGGCCGGACCCGGCATCGCTGCGCACGCTGCCCAGTCTGGCTGCTCTCAAGGAACTCGCGGAACAGGTATGAGCATGCTGGACATCGAGCGGATCGAAGGTTGTCTGGTCGGCGGGGCGATCGGTGACGCGCTGGGCTGGCCGGTCGAGTTCGGGGAGTTGGCGGGGATGCTGCGTGACCGCCCGCAGGGGATCGACCGGTTGGTGCTGCGCGGGAGCGGCCAGGCCCAGGTCACGGACGACACGCAGATGACCCTTTTCACCGCGGAGGGCCTGCTGCGCTCCCCGTCGATGAATTCGGCCGACGTACTGCCCGAGGTGCATGCGGCCTACCGGCGCTGGCACCGCACCCAGGTGCAGGACGCGCCGCCGCCCGACGCGCGCCCGGGCGAACTCGCCGCCGAGCCATGGCTGTACGCCTCGCGGGCGCCGGGCAACGCGTGCATGTCCGGCATCGCGAACTTCCCGCAGCCGCCCGCCCCCGCGCCCTGGGGCGCGGCCGGGCCGGTGAATCCGCAGTCCAAGGGGTGCGGAACGGTGATGCGCTCGGCGCCGTTCGGGCTGCTGGGCCTCGGCCCGGAGCAGGCGTTCGCGCTCGCCGTGGACTGCGCCCAGCTGACGCACGGCCATCCCACGGGCTACGTGGCCGCCGGGGCGATGGCCGCGTTGGTGGACCGGTTGGTGTCCGGTGCCCCCGTGCACGAGGCCCTCGGCGGCACGATCCATTACCTGAGGCGTCAGGTGAGCGGGGGCCAGGAGACCGTGGAGGCGCTTTCCCGGGCGGGTGACGTGGCAGAGGATGTCCGCCGGCACTCCGCCGCCGCAGGCGGAATCGCCGCCCCCTCGGGCGCGGACTTCGCGGAGATCGAGCGGGTCGGACTCGGCTGGATCGCCGAGGAGTGCCTGGCGATGGCGGTGTTCTGCCTGCTGCTGGCGGCGGATGACGAGGACGCCGACGCGCCGCCGCCCGAGGCGCGGATCCGCGCGGCGTTCGTGCGGGCGGTCACGCACTCGGGGGACAGCGACTCGGTGGGCGCCGTGTTCGGCAACCTGATCGGGGCGGCCTGCGGGTTCTACGCCCTGCCGCGGGACTGGGCGGGGCAGGTCGAGGGTCGGCCGGCGCTGCGGCGCGTCGCGGAGCAGCTGCACACCCGCCGGTCGGCGGCCCCCGCCGGGGCCGAAGCGCCGTAGCGCGCGCGGTCAGGAGTGCAGGTCGAGGTCGTCGGTGTTCCGCACCTCGGCGCCCATGTTGCGCGACATCATGCGCAGCGCCGCCTCGGCGAGGTCCTGGTGGATGTGGGCGCAGGCGTCGCGGGCCACCGTCACGTCGAGGTGACGGATGTGCGCGTCCAGGGCCGAGTAGAGCACGCACTGCTCGGTGACCTGCCCGCACAGCACGACGCGCCGGATCCGCTCCTGCCGCAGCAGGTACTCCAGCGGGGTCTCGTAGAAGATGGAGTGCCGGGCCTTCACCACGAACATGGAGCGCTGGTCGGGCCGGATGGGCTCGACCAGGTCGCTGTGCGGGCCCTCGAGCGCGGCCTGCAGGATCTCGTCGTGCTGCGAGCGCCACAGCCCGAAGTTGTCGTTGGCGTAGATCACCGGGACGTCCTCGGCGCGGGCCCGCTCGATCAGCCGGGTCACCGCGGGCAGCACCTGCCGCACGGACCGCACCAGCGCCGAGGCGTCCTCGTGCCGATAGGCGTTGATCATGTCGATGACGATCAGGGCGCTCGACTGTCCCATGGGTGGTTCCTGGTGGTTCCTGGTGGTTCCGTGCCCTGCGGGGCGTACCGGGCGGGGCGCGCCGGGCGTGCGGTCAGCCCTGCCTGGCCGCCGCGCGCCGCAGGGCCGCGTCGCGGCGCCGGCGGCGGCGCTGCACCGCGGCGAGGTCGCCGAGGGCGATGACCATCAGTGCCGCGCACACCGTCGCCAGCACCACGTACACCGTGCGGCTCGGGGAGGTGTTCGCGCCGGCGTGGGCCGCGAGCAGTGCCAGCACGATCGCTCCGATCAGGAAGAGCGGGGCGAAGACCGCCGAGAGGTAGAGCCTCAGGTCGAGGTCGCTCTTGGCGTTGCGCGGCTCGGTGCCGGTCCGGCGGCGGCCGGTGATGTCGGTGCGCACGGCCGGCTCGGGGGCGCGCGGGTGGGCGTCCGGGCCCTCCAGCGGGCGTCCGTGGGCGTCGGTGCGCAGCGGCGTCTCCTCGCCCCAGACCTTGCCCGCGCCGTAGTTCCCGCCGCCGATGTCGGTGTCGGGCCGGCGGTGGGCCTCCAGGCCGGGGGTGCCGGAGATGCGGCGGTCGTCCTCCCGGCGGTCGTCGGCCCCGCCGGAGGGCCCGGGGGAGACCTCGCCGGGGGCGACCGGGGCGCCAGGACCGGAGGCGGGGCCAGAGCCGGGGCCGGAGGCGGGGCCGGAGGCCCGGTCGGGCCCGCTCGCCCGCGCGGCCGGATCGGCGGGACCCACTCCGCGCGCCGGGGCCCCGGGGCGGGGGTCGCGCGGGTCGGGTTCGGCCGGGCCGGTGGGGAACTGCTGCTGGGGGCCGGTGCGCTTCGGCATGGTGGTCACTCCGCTTCTGCGCTCGCTGGTGCGACGTCCGGCGCCGGGAGCGGCGCCGGCGTACGACGTGTGCGGCGCCCGGAGCCGCACGGGGGAGAAACCGGCCGCCGGGCGCCGTAATCGGGCGGTTACCCGTTCGATCGCCTCGCACGCCTCACCCTTTCGCATGGTTTGCGCAGCCCCATGCGGAACAGGTGCGACTCATGAGCGAGCAGCACGAGCCGACCGACGTTCCCACCCCGGGCGACCACGACCCGGCCTTCGGCGACGAGGTCTACCAGCCGGACGCGCCCGCGGAGGGCGACCAGCGCGAGGACACCACGCTGCTGGACCAGTCCGACACCCTCGACGACCGCGGCCTCGACCAGGTCATCGACGAGGGCTACTCCCCGCCGGAGCGCCCGCTCGGCGCCGAGCACCACGGCGTCACCGCGGAGGAGCAGCGCGAGGGCGAGTCCCTCGACCGCCGCCTCTCCGAGGAGGTCCCCGAGCCCGACCCGTACCGCGCGGCGGAGAGCCGGGACGAGCCCGGGGCGGAGGACGGCCCCGCCGACTCCGGGCAGGTGGGCGCCGAGCGCTCGGGCCGGCTGGTCGCGCCGGACGAGGGCGTGCGCGAGGCCCGCGACGACGGCCCGGAGGCGACCGACGTCGGCATCGACAACGCGGGAGCGTCCGCCGAGGAGGCCGCGGTGCACACCGTGGACCCGGCCCGGGACGACGTACTGGAGCCCGACCGTCCCGACGCGGCCGGCAGCGACCGCCGCGAGTGAACGACGGGATCGAGGGCACGTGAGCGTCATGTCCGTTGCACCAGTGACAACCGCGGTAGTGGCCGCGGACCGGCTCGCCTCCGGCACCAGCCCGGCGGCGGGGCTGATCGCCGTCGTCGTCGGCGTGGTGGTGGTGATCGGCCTGATCACGGTCGTCGTGTGGGAGCGCCGACGGCGTGTCTGGGAGCCGCCGCCGGTGCCGCCGGAGGTCCCGCAGCCGGGCCGCGACTCCTGGTCCACCCCCGAGGAGCGGGCCGCGGCGGACGACGGCACCGGCCGGGACGGCCACCCGGGCCGCTGACAGCCGGAAGCCCGCGGTGGTCGGCCCGCCCCCTGCCCTCCGCCCCTGCCCTGACGGTCGCCCCGGCGCCTCCCCGAGTGGCGGCGGGGTGCGCGGGGACCGAGGGTGGTTCGCGAGGAAGTGCACGCTCCGCGGGCCTTGGCGCGCGCCCGCCGTGTGCTGAGCTGAGCGAGCGTGCCCGAGCGGAGGCCGAGCGTGGACGACGACCCGCAGGAGCGGGTGCCGGGCGCAGCCGGGACCGCGGCCGGAGCCGGAGCCGCGGCCGGAGCCGGAGCCGGGACCGCGGCCGAGGCCGCCCTGCTGGAGGCGCTGTTCAGCGAGGCGCCGTTCGGACTCTTCATCCTCGACCCGGAGCTGCGGGTCGTCCGCTTCAACCACGCCGCGAGCGGGATGCGGGGCCTCCCGGAGGAAGCCGTCCGCGGACGCCGGGTGGAGGACTTCGCGCCCGCCTGGCCGACCGAGGAACTCGACCGGATCGGCCGCCGGGTGCTGGCGGAGGGCCGGCCGGCCCGCGACGTCCTGGTCCGCGGGGAGCCGCCGGCGGAGCCCGGCCGGGAGATGATCGTCTCCGCCACCGCCTTCCCACTCATCGTGCGCGGGGGCGGCCCGCCCCGGACCCTCGGCCTCGGCGTCGTCGTGGACGACGTGACCGCGCGCGAGCAGGCGCTGGAGCGGCTGGCCGTGCTGCACGAGGGCCACCGCTGCATCGGCTCCACCCTCGACCCCGCCACCACCGCCGACGAGCTCGCCCGCTGCTGCGTGCCGCGCTTCGCCGACACCGTGGTGGTGGACCTGCGGGACGACGCCCTGCGCGGCGCGCCGCTGCCGCCGGGCCCGGTGGACGCCGCGCTGCCGCTGCGCCGCTGCGCCTACCGCACCGCCTCCGGCGGCTCCGGAGGCGCCTCCGGGGACGGCTCCGAAGGCGGCCTCGGAGGCCTCGTCACGCTGCCGTTCCCCACGCCGTTCACGCAGAGCCTGGACGACCTGCGCCCCCGGCTGCTCAGCCGCGCCCGCTCCGAGGCGGAGTCGGACTGGCCGTATGTGCGCCCGCTGGCGGACGGCCAGAGCGAGGACCCGGCGGTGCACTCGATGATCGTGGCGCCGCTCGCGGTGCACGGGCGGCTGTTCGGGCTGGCCGGGTTCCACCGCTCCGGCTCCCGCCCCGCCTTCTCCCCCGAGGATCTGGACCTGGCCGCGCAGCTCGCCGCGCGGACCGCGCTCAGCGTCGACCGGGCCTACAGCTACCTGCGCGAGCGCTCCGTCGCCCGCACGCTCCAGAGCAGGCTGCTGCCGGGCAGCCTGCCCCGGCTGGCCTCGGTGGAGACCGAGCGGGTGAGCATCCCTGGCCGCAGCGGCCCGCCCGCCGACCGGGGTACGTCGGCCGGGGCCGGCCCCGGCAGCCCGCAGGGGCCCGGCGGCACCTGGTACGACGTGATCCCGCTCTCCGGAGCCCGGGTCGCCCTGGTGGTCGGAGAGGTCTCCGGACAGGGCATCGACGCCGCCGCGACCATGGGGCAACTGCGCACCGCCGCACAGACGCTGGCCGTGCAGGACCTGCCGCCGGACGAGGTGCTGGAGCGGCTGCACGAGGCCGCGGACCGGATCGCGCGCGACGACACCGAGCGGCGCACCGCCTCCTGCCTGTACCTGGTCTACGACTCGGTGTCCGGGGTCGTGGCGGGCGCGAGCGCGGGGCATCGGCCGCCGCTGCTGGTGGCGCCGGACGGCTCGGCGGAGGTGCTCGCGATCCCGTGCGGCAGCCGGCTGGCCGAACACACCGGCGGCTACCCGGTGGTCGAGCGGCTGCTCCCGGCGGACAGCCTGATCGCACTGTTCAGCGACGGCCTGGTCGGCGGCAGCGGCGCCGGTGGCGGCGGCGGCAGCGGCAGCGGCGACGGCGAGCCCGGCGTGCGGCGGCTGGGCGAGGTGCTCGGGCACCGCGAGCGCGGGCTGTCCGAGCTCTGCGACGCGGCCGCCTACGCGCTGGTGCGCGGGGACAGCGAGCGCGACGCGGTGCTTCTGCTGGCCCGCACCCGGGTGCTGGGCGCGGACCGGGTGGCGCGGTGGAACCTGCCGCACGACCGCAAGGTGGTCGCGGCGGCGCGCGAGTCCGCCCGGCACCAGCTGGAGGCCTGGGGCCTGCCCGAGCTGGTGGAGACCACCGAGCTGATCGTGAGCGAGCTGGTGACCAACGCCGTTCGGTACGGGGAGGGCCCCGTGACGCTGCGGATGATCCGCGGCGCGAGCCTGTACTGCGAGGTCGCCGACCGCAGCTCCACCGCCCCGCACATGCGGCTGGCCGGGGACTTCGACGAGGGCGGGCGCGGGCTGTACCTGGTCATGCGGTACAGCGAACGCTGGGGCACCCGCTACGGCCCGCGGGGCAAGACCATCTGGTCCGCCCAGCCGCTGCCCGGGGACGGGCGGCAGCTGCCCTGACGGCGCGGCGCGGCGGGCGGCCCGAACAGCGTCCGGGCCGCCCGCCGTCGACCGGGGGACCGCTCGCCGCGATCACTCCCGGGTGATCGCGACCTTGAGCGCGCCGGTCTCGCCCGCATCGGCGAAGACCTCGTAGGCCTGCTCCATCTGGTCGAGGGTGAACCGGTGGGTGATCAGCGGTGACGGGTCGAGCCGGCCGGTGGCGAGCATGTCCAGCAGCATCGGCGTGGACCAGGTGTCCACCAGGCTGGTGGTGATGGTGAGGTTCAGCGACCACAGCTGCTCCAGGTGGAGCGTGGCCGGCTCGCCGTGCACGCCGACGTTGGCGACCCGCCCGCCGGGACGCACCATCCGCATGGCGCTCTCGAAGGTGGCCGGGAAGCCGACGGCCTCGATCACCACGTCCGCGCCGCGCCCGTCGGTGCTCGCCCGGCGGACGGCCTCCTCGGGGTCGTCCTTGGCGTTGACGGTGATGTCGGCGCCGAAGCGGCGCGCGGCCTCCAGGCGGCTGTCGGCCAGGTCTGTGACGATGATGGTGCGCGGCGAGTACAGCTTGGCGCCGATGACCGCGGCCAGGCCGACCGGTCCGGCGCCGACGATGGCGACGGTGTCGCCTGGCTTGATCCGGCCCGCGCGCACGCCGACCTCGTAGGAGGTGGGCAGGATGTCCGCGAGGGTGAGCGCCGTCTCGTCGGAGACGCCCTCGGGCAGCGGGTGCAGCGAGGTGTCCGCGAACGGCGTGCGGACGTACTCGGCCTGCGTGCCGTCGATCAGGTGGCCGAGGATCCAGCCGCCGCCGTTGGTGCACTGCCCGTAGAGCTGCCGGCGGCAGTAGGAGCAGACCGCACAGGCGGAGACGCAAGAGACCAGCACCCGGTCGCCCTTCTTGCGGGTGCGCACACCGGGGCCGACCTCGACGATCGTGCCGACGGCCTCGTGGCCGAGGATCCGGCCGGCGGCGACCTCGGGGACGTCGCCGCCGAGGATGTGCAGATCGGTGCCGCAGATGGTGGTGGCGTCCACCCGGACCACGGCGTCGGTGGGCTCGCGCAGCTCGGGCTCGGGAACGTCCTCCCAGGCGCGCTTCCCGGGGCCGTGAAAGACCAGTGCCTTCATCGGGCCTTCTCTCCTTCTGCCTGCCTTCCCGTCGGCGTGCGACCTGCGGGTTCGCGGTCGGGGCCGGGCGCCGGCAGCGGCGCCGGAAGGCGGGCGGCATGCGGGGGTCGACAGGGCTTGGTGCCCGATTCGCACCTTATGTCGAGGCTGCTGGGGCTGCCCGTCCAGCCGGCCGGCCCGGCGGGGAAGGGCGTCGCCGAACGCTCGTTCTGCCCGGAAGGGATCGGGGTGTGCCGCATGCCACACCGGTTACCTGCCCCCGGGTCACTGGACAGCGGCCTGAGCTGCCAATAGCTTAACGAACGTTCGATACGGCAGCTTCAGTACAGCCACGCCGGGACCGCAGCCTCGATGAGGAGACCGCCCATGTCCGATGCCGTGCTCACCGAGTTCGGTGACGGTGTCGCCGTCATCACGATCAACCGGCCCCAGGTCCGCAACGCGGTCAACCAGGCCGTCTCCGAGGCGGTCGCGGCCGCGCTCGACGAGATGGACGCGCGCGACGACATCACCATCGGGATCCTCACCGGCGCCGGGGGCTTCTTCAGCGCGGGCATGGACCTCAAGGCGTTCCTCGCCGGGGAGCGGCCCTCGATCCCGGGCCGCGGGATGTGCGGGCTGACCCAGGCCGGGACGGCCAAGCCGCTGATCGCCGCGGTGGAAGGCCCGGCGCTGGCGGGCGGCTGCGAACTCGCCCTGGCCTGCGACCTGATCGTCGCCGCCGAGGACGCCCGGTTCGGGCTGCCCGAGGTCAAGCGCGGGCTGGTCGCCGCGGCCGGCGGACTGTTCCGGCTGCCGTCCCGCATCCCCTCCGCCGTCGCGATGGAGGCCATCCTCACCGGCGAGCCCCTGGAGGCCCGCCGCGCCTACGACCTCGGCCTGGTCAACCGGCTGACGGAGAAGGGCGGCGCGCTGGCCGGGGCCCGCGAACTCGCCGCGCGGGTCGCCGCGAACGGCCCGCTGGCCGTCCGGGCGAGCAAGCAGGTCGTCGTCGAGTCCGCGAGCTGGCCGGCGGAGGAGGTCTGGACGCGCCAGGAGGCCATCGTCGCCCCGGTGTTCGCCTCCGCCGACGCCCGCGAAGGGGCGAGCGCCTTCGCCGAGAAGCGCGCCCCGCGCTGGACCGGCCGATGAGCGGCCAGGCCACCCCCGGCCCCGCGGCCGGCCCGCTCTCCGGCCTGCGGGTCGTCGAACTCGGCGGGGTCGGCCCGGGCCCCTTCGCCGGCATGCTGCTGGCGGACCTCGGGGCCGAGGTGGTCCGGGTGGACCGGCCCCAGGAGGCCGGGCACGGCAGCGCGTTCCCGATCCTGCACCGCGGCCGCCGCTCGATCGCGGTCGACCTCAAGCACCCCGAGGGCGCCGAGGCCGTGCTGCGGCTGATCGACACCGCCGACGCGCTCATCGAGGGCTTCCGGCCGGGCGTCACCGAACGGCTGGGCCTGGGGCCCGAGGTGTGCCTGGAGCGCAACCCCCGCCTCGCCTACGGCCGGATGACCGGCTGGGGCCAGGACGGGCCGCAGGCCCAGCAGCCCGGGCACGACCTCAACTACATCGCGCTCACCGGCGCGCTGCACGCGATCGGCCCGGCCGACGGCGACCCGGTGGTACCGCTCAACCTGATCGGCGACTTCGGCGGCGGCGGCCTGCTGCTCGCCTTCGGCCTGGCCTCGGCGATGCTCAGCGCCGCCCGCACCGGGCGCGGCCAGGTCGTGGACGCGGCGATGACCGACGGCTCGGCCCTGCTGCTCGCCATGACCTACGGCTTCCTCGGCCAGGGGGTCTGGACGGACCGGCGCGGCAGCAACCTGCTCGACGGCGGCGCGCCCTTCTACGGGGTCTACCGCTGCGCCGACGGCGGGCACGTCTCGGTCGGCGCGATCGAGCCGCAGTTCTGGTCCGCGCTGCTGCAGGGCCTCGGCCTGAGCGAGGACCCGGACTTCGCCGACCAGCAGGACCGCGCGCGCTGGCCGCTGATGCGCCGCCGGCTGGAGGAGGTCTTCGCCGGGCGCACCCGCGACGCGTGGGCCGCGCACTTCGCCGGGACCGCCGCCTGCGTGGTCCCGGTGCTCTCGCTGCGGGAGGCGCCGCGGCATCCGCACAACGTCGCCCGCGGCACCTACCGCACGGGCCCCGGCGGCACGACCGAGCCGGCGCCCGCCCCGCGCTTCTCCGCCACCCCGGTGGGTGAGCCGGCGCCCGCGCCGACCGTCGGCGCCGACACCGACGCGGTGCTCGCCGAAGCCGGACTGGACGCGCAGTCGATCGCGGCACTGCGGGAGAAGGGGGTGCTCGCATGACCGCGCTCGCCGCCGAGCCCCGGATCCCCGCCGCGGCGCGGCCGGGCCCGAGCGGGCCGGTGCTGGGCCTGCTGCGCTGCAGCTGGTGCTCGACCGCGCTGTTCCGGACCAGGCTGCTCTGCCCCACCTGCGGCGGCACCCGGCTCGCACGCTGCTTCTCGACCGGGAGCGGCCGCGTCTACGGCTGGACCCGGGCCACGGCCAAGGGCCATCCGGAGCGTGAGATCGCGGTGGTGGAGCTGGACGAGGGGATCCGGCTGAACGCCCGGGTCGCCGGGGTCCTGCCGGGGGCCGCCCCGATCGGCACCCGGGTCCGGCTGCTGCTCGCTCCCGCGGACAACCACACCCTTCCGGTCTTCGCGGTGGAGGAGCCGGCCCCACCGGCGCCCGCGCGCCGGGCGGCGCCGGGCCGCGACCTCCGGCCGCGGGTTCCGTCCGCCCATCCGTCCACCGCTCGCTGACCGGCCGTCCGTCGCACGACGTCCGCCGCACGACCGTCCGCACACCGCCGCAGAAGGGCATCCGGTGCTTCGCAGCATCTTCAACGAGGACCACGAGGCGTTCCGCGCCACGATCCGCGACTTCATCGCCAAGGAGATCGTCCCGGTCCACCCCGAGTGGGAGAAGGCCGGGCATCCGCCCCGGGACTTCTACCGCAAGCTGGGCGAGCTCGGCGTCCTCGGCATCAACGTCCCCGAGGAGTTCGGCGGGGCCGGCGAGACCAGCTTCGTCTACGCCGTGGTGATCGCCGAGGAGCTCTCCCGGGCCGGGGTGAGCTTCGGCAACCACTCGGTGCACGCCAACCTGATCCTGCCGTACCTGCTGAAGTACTGCACCGAGGAGCAGAAGCAGCGCTGGCTGCCCGGCTTCGCGAGCGGCGACATCATGACCGCGATCGCCATGACCGAGCCGGGCACCGGCTCCGACCTGGCCGGCATGACCACCAACGCCAAGCTGTCCGCGGACGGCACGCACTGGATCCTCAACGGCGCCAAGACCTTCATCACCGGCGGCGCGCTGGCCGACCTGGTGCTGGTGGTCTGCCGCACCTCCCCGGCGACCCCGGAGAACCGCCGCGCCGGGCTGTCCATCCTGTGCGTGGAGTCGAAGTCCGAGGGCTTCGAGGTCGGCCGCAAGCTGGAGAAGATCGGGCTCAGGACCTCCGACACCGCCGAACTGTCCTTCACCGACGTCAAGGTGCCGGTGGAGAACATGCTGGGGGAGGAGGGCAAGGGCTTCTCCTACCTCTCGCACAACCTGGCCCAGGAGCGGCTCACCATCGCCGTGCAGACCGCCTGCGCCGCCCGCGCCGCGCTCGACCTCACCGTCGACTACGTCAAGCAGCGCACGGTCTTCGGCAAGCCCGTCGCCTCCTTCCAGAACACCAAGTTCGTGCTCGCCGAGTGCGCCACCGACGTCGAGATGGCGACCCTGGCCATGGACCGGGCGGTGGAACTGCTCGACCGCGGGCAGCTCTCGGTCGCCGACGCCGCCAAGGCCAAGCTGTTCTGCTCCGAGGCCGCCGGCCGGGTCATCGACAAGTGCGTGCAGCTGCACGGCGGTTACGGCTACATCCTGGAGTACCCGATCGCCCGGCTGTACGCGGACACCCGTGTCTCCCGGATCTACGGAGGCACCAGCGAGGTCATGAAGATGATCATCTCCAAGGACCTCGGGCTGTAGGCCCCGCCCACTCCCTACCCGACACCTGAACCGACCCTCCGTCAGCAAAGGACTGGAACTCCCATGCAGATCAACGGTGCCTCCGCCGTCGTCACCGGCGGCGCTTCCGGCCTCGGCCGCGCCACCGCCGGCCGCCTCGTCGAACTCGGCGCCCACGTCGTCCTGCTGGACCTGCCGACCTCCGACGGCGAGGCCGTGGCCAAGGAGCTGGGCAACGCCACCTTCGTCGCCGGCGACGTGCGCAACGAGGAGGACGCCGCCCGCGCCGTGGCCACCGCCGCCGAGCACGGCCCGCTGCGCGTCGCCGTCAACTGCGCCGGCCTGGGCAAGGCCGGCCGCACCGTCGGCCGCGACGGATCGCCGTTCCCGCTCGACGACTTCACGTTCGTCATCCAGGTCAACCTGATCGGCACCTTCAACGTGCTGCGCCTGGCCGCCGCCGAGATGGCGAAGACCGAGCCGGTCGACGGCCAGCGCGGCGTCATCGTCAACACCGCCTCGGTCGCGGCCTTCGAGGGCCAGATCGGGCAGTGCGCCTACTCCGCCTCCAAGGGCGGCATCGTCGGCATGACCCTGCCGATCGCCCGCGACCTGGCGGCGCTCAACATCCGGGTGAACACCATCGCCCCCGGCCTGATGGACACCCCGCTGCTGGGCAGGCTGCCGCAGGAGGCCCGCGACTCGCTCGGCAAGCAGGTCCCGCACCCGGCGCGGCTGGGGCAGCCCGCCGAGTACGCCAAGCTCGTCGCCTCGATCGTGGACAACGACTACCTCAACGGCGAGGTCATCCGCCTGGACGGCGCGATCCGGATGTCCCCGAAGTAAGCCGGCCCTGACGCAGCCGTACGACGTACGTATCATCTCGGAAAAGCCAGAGGAGACATCATGCGTGACGCAGTCATCGTCGACGCCGTGCGCACCGCGGTCGGGAAGGGCAAGCCGGGCGGCGCCCTGTCCGGGATCCACCCGGCGGACCTGTCCGCCCACGTGCTGCGGGCCCTCGCCGAGCGCAACGACCTCGACCCGGCGGTCGTGGACGACGTGGTCTGGGGCTGCGTGTCCCAGGTCGGCGAGCAGGCCGGCTGCATCGGCCGGATGGCCGTGCTGGCCGCCGGCTGGCCGGAGCACGTCCCGGGCCTGACCATCGACCGGCAGTGCGGCTCCTCGCAGCAGGCCGTGCACCAGGTGGCCGCGGGCGTCATCGCCGGCCAGTACGACATCGCCATCGCCGGCGGCGTGGAGTCGATGTCCCGGGTGCCGCTGGGCGCCAGCGGCGCCGGCGGGCAGTTCGGCCACCCGGGCGGTCCGGCCGTCGCCGAGCGCTACGACAACGTCCGCTTCAACCAGGGCATCGGCGCCGAGATGATCGCCGAGGAGTTCGGTCTCACCCGCGCCGAGCTCGACCAGCACGCCCTGGACTCGCACGCCAAGGCCGCCCGCGCCATCGACGAGGGCCGCTTCAAGGCGCAGATCACCCCGATCACCGTCACCGACGCCGAGGGCAACCAGCGGGTCTTCGACACCGACGAGGGCGTGCGCCGCGGCGGCACCCTGGAGGCCATGGCCGGGCTGAAGACCCCGTTCAAGGAGGACGGCGTCATCTCGGCCGGCAACGCCTCGCAGATCTCCGACGGCTCCGCCGCGCTGCTCATCACCACCAGCGAGATCGCCGCCGCCAACGGCTGGACCCCGATCGCCCGCTTCCACACCGGCGTGGTCACCGGCGCCGACCCGGTCACCATGCTCAAGGGCCCGATCCCGGCCACGCAGAAGGTGCTCAAGCGCTCCGGGCTCGCCCTCGGCGACATCGGCGCCTTCGAGATCAACGAGGCCTTCGCCTCCGTCTCGCTCGGCTGGCAGCGTCAGATCGGCGCGGACTACGAGAAGCTCAACCCGAACGGCGGCGCGATGGCCCTCGGCCACCCGCTCGGCGGCTCCGGCGCCCGGCTGATGACCACCCTGGTCCACCACATGCGGGACAACGGCATCCGCTACGGTCTGCAGTCCATGTGCGAGGGCGGCGGCATGGCCAACGCCACCGTGCTCGAGCTGATCTGAGAAAGGGACCCGACGATGAAGGTGTTCTCCTCCCCGGCCGAGCTCTCCGAGGCCGTCGGCGCCGAACTCGGCGCCGGCGAGTGGCTGGAGGTCGACCAGAAGCGGATCGACCTGTTCGCCGACGCCACCGGCGACCACCAGTGGATCCACGTCGACCCGGAGAAGGCGGCGCAGGGCCCCTTCGGCTCCACGATCGCCCACGGCTTCCTGACCCTCTCCCTGATCCCGGCCCTGGCCAAGGACGTGTACCGGGTGGAGGGCGTCAAGATGGGCATCAACTACGGGCTCAACAAGGTCCGTTTCACCTCCCCGGTCGCGGTCGGCTCGCGCGTCCGGCCGGTGGTCTCCCTGCTCTCCGTGGACGAGGTCCCCGGCGGCTACCAGATCGCCACCAAGGTCACCGTCGAGATCGAGGGCGGCTCCAAGCCGGCCTGCGTCGCGGAGACGCTGACCCGGCTGTACGTCTGAACCGAGTTCAGCAGCGGCGCACCTGACCGCCCCGGCCGCCCCCGGCCGGGGCGGCCGGGTGTGAGCCCGTTCACGGTTACAGCGGGGGCGCGGGCTGGCAGCATGCCGGTCATGCTCAGCTCCGCGGCACGCCCCGAGACCGGTCCCGGCGACTCCCCGGCCGCGCCCCCGCAGGCCGCGCCGCCGCTCGACCCGGTGCACGACGCGGGGCCGGCGCCTGCCGCGGGCCGGCCGGGGCGGATCGGCTTCGGCGAGGTCCTGCGGCTGTGGCAGGCCGGCGCCGACCTCTACCGCGGCGTCCCGCACGAGGGGCGTCCGCCGCGGGCCTTCGGCGGGGTGACGCTCGCCCAGGCACTGCTGGCCGCGAGCCGCACCCTGGAACCCGCCGACCCGGGGACCGCCGGGCCCGTCCCGCATTCCCTGCACGCCTACTTCCTGCACTCCGTGACGCCCGGCGAGCCGGTCGAGCACCGGGTCGAGCGGCTGCGGGACGGCTCCTCCTACGCCAGCCGGCAGGTGCTGGTCCAGCAGGAGGGCAGGCCGGTCGTCAGCCTCACCGCCTCCTTCAAGCGGACCGAGACCGCCCTCGACCGGCAGGCCGAGGCGCCCGCCGCGCCCGACCCCGACTCCCTGCCGGACCCGCAGGCGCGCTTCGCCGAGCGCCACCCGGCGGCCTACGCCGCCACCACCATCGCCCGCGTGCTCGACCTGCGCCCCGTCCCCCCGGACGCCGAGGACCTCGCCGCCCGGGAGGCCGGCCGGGCCCGCCAGCGGGTCTGGATGCGCGCGGCCCTGCCGCTGCCGGACGTCGCCGAGCAGCCGGTGCTGCACGCGGCCGTGCTGGCCTACCTCTCCGACCTCACGCTCACGCCGACCGCCGCGCTGCCCTGGGAGTCCCTCGGCCGGGGCGCCGGGCCCGGAGGGCAGCGGCTGCTGCTGGCCTCGCTGGACCACGCGCTCTGGTTCCACCGGCCGCACCCGGCGGACGACTGGCTGCTCTACGACCAGCGGACCATCACCCTCGCCGACGGCCGCGCCCTCTCGCGGGGCGAGCTGTGGTCCCGGGACGGCGCGCTGATCGCCACCGCCACCCAGGAGGCGGTGCTCCGGCTGCGGTCCGGGCGCTCCTGACGGGCAGCCGGTCACGCGGGTCCGTACGGACGGCGGTTACGCTGGGCGTATGCCGTCCACCCGCCGTACCCCCCGCCAGAACGACCTGCTGCGGCGGCTGGTCGGCCTGCTGGTCGCGGAGGGCTTCAGCGCCTTCACGCTCGACGACCTCGCCGAGCGGCTGCACTGCTCCAAGACCACCCTCTACCAGCTGGCCGGCAGCAAGCAGGAGCTGGTGCGGGAGGCCGTCAAGCAGTACTTCCGGGCCGCCACCGAGGCGGTGGAGAAGCGGGTCGCGGACACCTCCGGGCCCGGCGAGCGGGTGCTCGCCTACCTCTCCGCCGTCGCCGAGCAACTGCGCCCGCTGTCCCGCGAGTTCCTCGACGACATGGCGCACTTCGAGCCGGCGCGCGAGGTCTACGAGGAGAACACCCGGCGCGCCGCCGACCGGGTGCGGCAGCTGATCACCGAAGGCGTCGCCGAGGGCGCCTTCCGCGACGTGCACGCCGCCTTCGTCGGGGAGGTCGCGGCGGCGACCATGCTGCAGATCCAGCGGGGCGAGGTGGCCGCCCGCACCGGGCTCTCCGACGCCGACGCATACGCCGAACTCGCGTCGCTGATCGTGCACTCCGTCACGTCCTGACGCCGGCGGGGCCGGTCCGGGAGCACCGTCCCGGACCGGCCCCGCCGTTCACTCGCCCGCCTCCGTCAGCTCCAGGGGGAGTCGACGAGGAAGCTGGTGTCGTCCGCCCAGCTGGTCGCGCTGTCCCAGGCGTTGGAACCGCCGTTGCTCGCGACGTAGACCGTGTAGTTGTAGTGGCGGATGTACTTGCTCGGGTAGTTGACCGAGGCGAAGGACTCGCCCTTGCCGTTGTTGCCGGTGGACGGGCAGAACGTGGCGTCCTGGGCGAAGGTGCCGCCCCCGTCGTCGGCGCTCAGATACAGCTCGAAGTTGGAGTGGCGCAGGAACTGGCCGGGCTTGTTGGCCGATTCGAAGGTCAGGCAGTTGGCGTTGGCCAGGCCGGTCCGGACGATCCAGCTCGCGTCCGCCTTGAGGGTGGAGGAGGACGAGGAGGAGACCGCGGTCAGCACGACCTTGTTGTCCGAGTCGTCGTGCGTGATGTAGTCCGAGGTGCAGCAGGCGGTGGTGGCCTGCAGCGAGATCCGGGAGCCGGCGGTCAGCGAACCGGTGCTGGTCGCGGCGGCGCTGTAGCCGACGGCGGTGATGTTGGCCTGCACGGAGTTCTCGGTGGCGTCCGACGGGTAGCCGGAGGTCATCACGCCCTCGTAGAAGGTGCCGTCGGCGCCCTTGCTGTTGTCCCCGCCGATGCCGAGGATGATCGCGCCCTGCTTCTTCATCGGGTTGTAGCCCGACGGCCGCGGCCCGCTGTAGTACGTCGACAGGCCGCCGGACTGGGCGTTGCCGCCGCGGATCGCCCACTGGTTCGACTCGCCCTTGACGATGGCGGTCTCGAAGCGGTTGGTGATGCTGGGGTCGCCGGAGTTGAGGCCGGCGCTCTGGCCGGAGAACAGGCCGTTCTCCATGTCGGCCATGATCCAGGGGCCGTTGCCCGAACCCTTGCCCCAGACGCCGATGTTGCCGAAGTAGATGGCCTCCATGGTGCCGGCGCCGTCGTCGTGGCTGTCGGTCTCGGCGTTGCCGTAGTCGAAGCAGCAGCCGCCGTTGTAGTGCGAGCCGTCCATCACCGCGTACTCGCCCTCGGCGCTGTCGCCGGTGGCGATGCCGGAGGTGGAGTTGTCGCGGTAGCCGGTGCCGGGGGCGATGTAGACGCCGTAGACCTTGTGGCCGCCGGCGGTGACGGGCGCCTCCATGGCGTTGGCGAGGTTGTCCGGGCCGCTCGCCGCGCCGCCGGCGGGCGCCTGCGTGAGGTTGTTGCCGTGACCGGACTGGTCGTAGATGACCGTGATGGTGCAGCTGGTGCCGGCGCAGAAGGAGTCCTGGGCGGCGGCGTTGGCGTAGCCGCCGGCGCTGAGCACGCCGATGTTGGTGGTCGCGCCGTCGGAGGCGCGCTTCACCTGGTACAGCGAGCCGTTGTACGCGCCGTACAGCGCGCGGGTGGTGGAGTGCGCGGCGACGCAGGGGGTGCCGCCGGAGGCGTAGATGTCGCAGGGGCCCTGGGTGGCGGCCTGCGAGGTGGCGGTGGTGCCGGTGAGCGCGCCGGCGGCGAGCAGCGCGGTGGTTCCGGCGGCCAGCAGGGCGCGCCGCGCGCGGCGCAGCCACGGCGCGGCCGCCTTGGCGGGCAGGAGGGGCATGGACGGACTCCTTCGCTGGGTGGGGTGAAGGGGCTGCTGTGCGCGCCGTCGTGCTTGGCGCTGCGTGAATGTGAGCGCTAACAACAAACTGCCGGAGGGTGCGCGGCAGCCGCCCCCGAGGGGCAGGGGCGAGGAGTGGTACCGGTGCGGCCATCACTATGGGGAGGCTCTGACGGACCGTCAAGTCATCGCGCGAAACTGATGTGAGCGCGAACATCTCCGCGGGGGCGCGGGCGGCTCCGGCGGGTGCGTCCTGCGTCGCGCGGTTCCCCGCGCCCCTGGGGGTGCAGCTGGCCGTGCGCTGATCGGCGTTCCGTCTCGACGGGGCGGCGGCCGGGCATCAGCTGCGGGGCTGCGGCCGGGTGCGGGTGGCCGGGTGGCTGGTCGCGCAGTTCCCCGCGCCCCTGGGGGTGCAACTACCGCTTGGGCAGCCGACGTTCCGCCCGAGTCGGCGGGGCGCGCCCCCGAAGGGGCGCGGGGAACTGCGCGAGCAAGCTAGTGGGGCCCGCACTCGCGCGCTTGCCGGGAGTTGCCGCCCGGGTGGGCGCCCAGGGGCGCGGGGAACTGCGCGACCAGGTCCGTAGGGCCCGCGCCCGCGCGCTCGCCGGGAGTTGCCGCCCGGGTGGGCGCCCAGGGGCGCGGGGAACTGCGCGACCAGGACCGTGGGGCCCGCACCCCCGCGCTCGCGGCGTGTCGCCGCCCCGTGGGCGCAAAGGGGCGCGGGGAATCGCGCGTGAACGGGTGGGCCGCCCCACGCCGCCCGCGCGCCCCGCCGCAGGGCAGAAGCAAAAATCCCCCAACCCGTTGATGCCGCGTCATGTTAGCGCTCACACTCTGGTCGGCCGCCGACGTCCGGGGTTCCGTCGCAGGGACCGCGTGCCGGGCCGGCGGCCTTCCGCGACGGTGTCCGGCGTGCGGTCGGGCGTGCTGTCCGGAGGGTTCCACCCCCCGCGCGCACGATCGTCCCGCCTCGTCCGAACCCGGCCGCCTCGGCCACTGGAAGACCCAGGAGCCGCCGGTGCCATCGCAGTTGCCGCAGTGGTCGGGGAAGGCGCCCGACGCGCCCGCGCGTTGGCCGGCGGTCCCGCTCCGACCGGCTCCGATCAGCCCGAACGCTCCGCCCCGCCGGACAGCCGGACGTGTACGAAGCCTCCGCCGCCACCGCCCGTCGCGCGCCGCCGCGATATCCGATCGTGACCTGCGCGGGTCATTGACGGCCGCTTTTGTGAACGCTAACAATCAACTGCCCCAGACCGAGGAGACGTTGTGGACCCAGGGAACGCCGGTGCCGCGCTGCCCGTCATGGCCGACGTCGCGCGCCTGGCCGGCGTCTCCCACCAGACCGTCTCGCGCGTCCTGAACGGCAGCCCCAACGTGCGCACCGAGACCCGGGAGCGGGTCCTCGCCGCGATCCGCGAACTGGACTACCGCCCCAACACCGCCGCGCGCACCCTGGTCACCCGGCGCTCGCAGACCCTCGGCGTGATCAGTTTCGACAGCACCCTGTACGGCCCCTCGCAGATGCTCTACGGCATCGAGCAGGCCGCCCGCAGTGCCGGGTACTTCATCAGCATCGCCAGCCTGCGCTACCAGGACATCCGGTCCGTGCGCGACGCTGTCGACCGGCTGCGGGACCAGGCCGTGGAGGGCATCGCCGTGATCGCCTCGCAGGCCTCCACGGTGGCGGCCCTGGCGCAGCGGATCGGCGTCGTCCCGATGGTGACCGTCGGCCCGACCGCCCCCGGCCAACTGCCCGGCGCCTGCGTCGACAACGGCATGGGCGCCGAGGCCGCGGTCCGCTACCTGCTCGACCTCGGGCACGAGACCGTGCACCACGTCGCCGGACCGTCCGACTGGCTGGAGTCCAACGCCCGCGAACTCGGCTGGCGGCGCGCCCTGGAGGGCCGGGGCCGGACCGTGCTGCCGGCGCTCGCCGGCGACTGGAGCGCCCGCTCCGGCTACGAGGCCGGCCGCCGCCTGGCCCAGGACCCGGCCGTCTCCGCGGTGTTCTGCGCCAACGACCACATGGCCCTCGGGGTGCTGCGCGCTCTGCACGAGGGGCGCCGCCGGGTCCCCGAGGACGTCAGTGTCGTCGGATTCGACGACATCCCCGAGGCCGGATACCTCACGCCGCCGCTCACCACCGTCCGCCAGGACTTCGGCGAACTCGGCCGACGCGGACTGCAGTTGCTGCTGCGCCGGATCCAGGGCCGGGCCTCCGCCGCCCGGCGCGGCCGGGCGGCCCCCGACGCCCACGACGGCCTCCAGATGGCCGTCGTGGCACCCGAGTTGGTCCTCCGGGCGAGCAGTGGGCGCCCGGACACGTGACACCCGAGACAGCACGCCCCGACTCAGGACGACCCGACACACAGGACGCCCCGCCACAGGACGCCCCGACACACAGGACGCCCCGCCACAGGACGCCCCGCCTGACGCCCCGGCAAGCGACGCCGGCCCGCCGGACGTCCACCCCCAGTCCCGCCCGCGCCGAAGCGAACGGCGCCGGCGACCGCACCTCCCCAGACCGGTACCACCCACCGTCCGCTCCAGCGGCACACGAGAGGAACCACCTATAAACCTGCGCTCCTTCGGCGGCTCCAGAGCCGTCCGCCTGGCGGCCGTCGCGGCCGTCGCCTCGCTGGCACTGACCGCGTCCGCCTGCAGCAAGCAGGGAGCGGGATCGAGCAACGACGCCTCCTCGGGATCCTCCTCCTCGTCCTCGGCGCAGGCCGCCGCCGCGCCCGCGATCGCCGGCGACATCACCTTCAACGACGCCAACCTGGCGAAGCTGGACGCCGCGCTGAAGGCGGCGCTGAAGGGCAAGGACCTGTCCAAGCTGGACCTGGCGATGGTCGTCAACGTCGCCGTGGACTACTGGAACGCCGGCAAGGCGGGCTTCAACAAGGGCCTGTCCGACCTCGGCGTCAAGGGCACCTACCAGGCCCCGGCCAACGGCCGCCTGGACCAGCAGCTGTCCATCATCCAGACCCTGCGCGGCCAGAACGTCTCCGGCTTCTCCGTCTCCGCGATCGACCCGACCGCGATCAAGGCGCCGATCCAGTCGGCGGACAAGGCCGGGATCCCGGTGCTGGCCATCGACTCCCCGCTGCCCGCCGAGGACGGCGCCGCGCTCTACCTCGGCACCCCGAACTACGAGGCCGGGCAGAAGGCCGGCGAGGCGATGAAGGAGGCGCTCGGCGGCAAGGGCGAGGTCGTCGTCCTGGTCGGCTCGCTGACGGCGTCCAACGCGGTCCAGCGCATCCAGGGCTTCGAGGACGCGCTCAAGGGCACCGACATCAAGGTAGTCAACAAGCTCAGCGACAGCATGGACGCCTCCAAGGCGCTGACCAACGCCGAGACCGCGATCCAGACCGACCCGAACGTCAACGGCCTGTACGGGGTGTACTCCTACGACGGCCCGTCGGCCGCGCAGGCGGTGAAGTCGGCCGGGAAGACCGGCAAGGTCAAGGTCATCTCCGACGACACCGACGCGCAGACGCTGAGCTTCATCCAGTCCGGCGTCATCCAGGCCACCGTGGTCCAGCAGCCCTACCAGCAGGGCTACACCGGCGCCTACCTGCTCGCGGCGCTCAAGGTGCTGGGCAAGGACGCCACCCTGAAGATCGTCAAGCCTTACCTGGAGAGCGACGGCACCACGCTGAGCTCCGGTGTGGGCGTGGTGACGTCGGGCAACATCGCCGCGTACAACTCCAAGATGGCCTCTCTCGGCGTCACGGGGTGACCTGAGGTGACCACCGACGCTCCCCGCGACGGCGCCGAGGGGACGGCGGCCCCGGAGGCCGCCGCCGTCCTGCGGGCCGTGAAGAAGAGCTACGGTCCGGTGACCGTGCTCGACGTACCCGAGCTGGAACTGAAGCGTGGTCAGATCACCTGCGTGGTCGGGGAGAACGGTGCCGGCAAGTCCACCCTGATGGGTGTACTCTCCGGCACCGTCCCCCCGACCGCCGGGGAGATCCTGATCGCCGGACAGCCCCTGCACCCCGGCCGCCCCGACCACGCCAAGTCCCTGGGCGTGAGCATGGTCGCCCAGGAGTTCCCGCTCGTGGGCCGGCTCAGCGTGGCCGAGAACCTGCTGCTCGGCCGGCGCACCCGGGCCGCCGAGGGCGGGAGCGCGCTGCGGCGCGCCCTGTTCGACCGCTCCGGCACCCGGCGCGAGGCCAGGGAACTGCTGGCCGACATCGGCGTCGAGGGCGTCGACGTCGACAGCCCGGTCGAGCAACTGCCGGTCCCGCTGCGGCAGATGATCGAGATCGCGAAGGCCTGGGGCAACCGCCCGCTGGTCCTGATCCTCGACGAGCCGACCTCCTCGCTCGGCCCGGTCGAGGCCGGCCGGGTGCTCGACCTCGCCCGCCGGCACACCGCCGAGGGCGGCGCGGTGCTGTTCATCGGCCACCGCCTGGACGAGGTGCGCGAGATCGCCGACCGCGTGGTGGTGCTGCGCAGCGGCCGGCTGGTCGCCGACCTCACCCCGGAGGAGGCCACCGAGGAACGCATGATCCGCGAGATGGTCGGCAGCGAGCTGGTGCGCGGCGACATCGCGCCCCCGGCCTCGGTGGAGTCCCGGATCGTGCTGCGGGCGCGCGGCCTGACCGCCGACGGCCTCGGCCCGGTCGACCTGGAGCTGCGGGCCGGCGAGATCGTCGGCGTGGCCGGCCTGATGGGTTCGGGCCGCAGCCGCCTGCTGCACACGATCATGGGCGCGCAGCCGCGCACCGGCGGCGAGGTCGAGCTCAACGGGAGACCCTTCCATCCGCGCCACCCGGCCGACGCGGTCGCCGCCGGTGTCGGGCTGGTGCCGGAGGACCGCAAGGAGCAGTCGCTGCTGCTCCAGCACCCGGTCCGGTGGAACGCCACGCTGGCGGCGCTGCCCCGGGACTCCTGGCGCGGGATCCTCACCCCGGCCGGGGACAAGGAGCGCTCCCGCGGCATCGTCGAGGACCTCGGCGTGCGCCTGCACTCGCAGGAGCAGCCGATCGGCGACCTCTCCGGCGGCAACCAGCAGAAGGTGGTCTTCGGCCGGTGGTTCCACGCCCGCCCGGACCTGCTGCTGCTGGACGAGCCGACCCGCGGCGTCGACGTCGGCGCCAAGGCCGAGATCTACCAGCTCATCGACAAGGCGGCGCAGGACGGCCTGGCGGTGCTGGCGGCCTCCTCCGAACTGGAGGAGCTGCTGTGGATCTGCCACCGCATCGTGGTGATGGCGCACGGCCGCGTCGTCGCCGACCTGCCGCGTGAGAGCTTCAGCAAGGAACGGATCATGACAGCCGCTGCGGGCACGCAGCCGCTGCTACCAGGCACGCCCATGACAGGCACGCCCATGACAGGCACGGAGGCGACGGCATGACCACCGACACGGCACCGGCGACGAAGGGCGCGCCGGCCGATCCCGGGCGGCCCTCGCGGCTGCGCCGGCTGGCGGAGACCCCGGAGACGGGCGTGGTCGTCGCCTGCGTGGCCGTCTTCGTCGCCCTCGCGCTGGCCCGCAGCTCCTTCGCGGGCGCGGTCAACCTCCAGGGCATGGGCTTCGACCTGGCGCAGTACGGGCTGATCGCGATCGGCGAGTCGCTGGTGATCCTGACCGGCGGCATCGACCTGTCGGTCGGGGCGCTGCTGGGCACCAGCGTGATCCTGATGTCCTGGTTCAACGTGCGGGCGGGCCTGCCGGCCGGGCTGGCGATCCTGGCCACGCTGGTGATCACCGGCCTGGTCGGGCTGATGCACGGCCTGGCGGTGACCCGGCTGAAGATGCCGCCGTTCGTGGTCACCCTGGTCACCTACACGGTGGCGCAGGGCGTCACGCTCGCGATCACCTCGGGCACCTCGATCGTGGGGATCTCCGGCTTCTTCAGCAACGTCGGGCAGACCTACCTCGCGCAGATCCCGGTGCCGCTGATCCTGTTCGCGGTGGTGGCGCTGGCCGCCTGGTTCTTCCTGGAGCGCACCTACGCCGGCCGCCAGGTCTACGCGGTCGGCGGCAATCCGGAGGCGGCGCGGCTGGCCGGCATCCGCGGCGACCGCCGGGTGGTCTCGATGTACGTGACCAGCTCGCTGCTGTCCTGCTTCGGCGGGATCCTGGTGCTGGGCCGGATGGGCGTGGGCTCGGCGAGCGGCGTGGGGGTGGGCTGGGAGCTCTCCGCGATCGCGGCGGCCGTCATCGGCGGCGTCAGCCTGACCGGCGGCCAGGGCCGGATCCTCGGCATCGTGGCCGGCACCATCCTGCTGGAGCTGATCAACAACGGTCTGACCACCCTGCAGATCAACGCGGACTACACCAACATCGTGCTGGGCTGCGTCCTCGGACTGGCCATCATGGCCGACCGGCTGCGGGCGCGGCGCGTCGCCCGGCGCGGCTGAGGCGGACCCGAGTGCGGCCCACCGCCTCGCGCCCCCGGGGGGAGGGCGCGAGGCGGCGGGCCTTTTCCGGCCGTCTCCGAGGTACGCGGAATGATACTGTCGTATCCTTCGCAGTATCATTCCTTCCGCGGTCTCTCGTGTGGTCGCCGTTCACGACAGGAGCGCCGATGCCCGCCACTCGCATGCTGCCGACCCCCGAGGCCGCCGAGCTCATCGAGCTGACCCGGACCCTCGCGGCCAAGGAGCTGGCCCCCCGGGCCGCCGTGGCCGAGGCCACCGAGCGCTTCCCCCGCGACGTCTTCCGCACGCTCGGCCGCGCCGGCCTGCTCGGCCTGCCCTACCCGGAGGAGCACGGCGGCGCGGGCCAGCCCTACGAGGTCTACCTCCAGGTGCTGGAGGAGATCGGGAGTGTGTGGTCCAGCGTCGGCGTGGGCGTCTCCGTGCACGCCCTGTCCTGCTACCCGCTCGCCGCGTACGGCACGGCGGAGCAGCGGCGCCGCTGGCTGCCGGAGATGCTCGGCGGCGAACTGCTCGGCGCCTACTGCCTCTCCGAGCCGCACGCCGGCTCCGACCCGGCCGCGATGCGCTCCCGCGCGGTCCGCGACGGCGGCGACTACGTCCTCGACGGCGTCAAGGCCTGGACCACGCACGGCGGCGAGGCCGACTTCTACACCGTCATGGCCCGCACCTCGGACGACCCCAAGCACGGCATCTCCTGCTTCCTGGTCCCGGCCGGCACGCCCGGGCTGAGCGCCGACCCGCCCGAGCGCAAGATGGGCCTGACCGGCTCGACCACCGCGACCATGCGCCTGGAGGGCGTGCGGATCCCGGCCGAGCGCCGGATCGGCGAGGAGGGCCAGGGCCTGCGGATAGCCCTCTCCGCGCTGGACTCCGGCCGGCTCGGCATCGCCGCCGTCGCCACCGGCCTCGCGCAGGGCGCGCTCGACCACGCCCTGCGCTACGCCAAGGAACGCGAGGCCTTCGGCAAGCCGATCATCGACCACGAGGGCCTGGCCTTCGTCCTGGCCGACATGGACGCCGCGGTCGTCTCGGCGCGCGCCACCACGCTCGCCGCGGCGCGGCTGCGCGACGCCGGCATGCCGTTCTCGCACCAGGCGTCGGTCGCCAAGCTGGTCGCCACGGACAACGCCATGAAGGTCACCACCGACGCGGTGCAGGTCCTCGGCGGCTACGGTTACACCCGCGACTTCCCCGTGGAGCGCTACATGCGCGAGGCGAAGGTCATGCAGATCTTCGAGGGGACCAACCAGATCCAGCGGATGGTGATCGGCCGCGCCCTCAAGCAGGGCGTCCCCGGCACCCTCACCGTCCGGAACGACCCGAAGCACCCCGAGCACGAGGAGAACTGACGGCCATGCAGCTCGAGAACACCGCCGCCCTGGTCACCGGCGGCGCCTCCGGACTCGGCGCGGCCACCGCGGCCGCGCTCGCCGCCCAGGGCGCCGCCGTGTACGCGGTGGACCTGCCGGCCGCGATCGAGCGCGCGGGCGCCGACGGCGCGGACGGCGCGGCCGGCGCGGCCGGCGCGGACGGCATGAGCGGCAAGGGCGGCATCAGCTACCTCGCCGCCGACGTCACCGACCCGGCGCAGGTGCGCGCGGCGGTGGAGGCGGCGGCCGGCGGCGGCGCGCCGCTGCGCACGGTGGTCAACTGCGCGGGCATCGGCCCCTCGGCGCGGATCCTCGGCCGCAAGGGCGTGCACGACCTCGACCTCTACGCCAAGGTCGTGCAGATCAACCTGATCGGGACGTTCAACGTCACCGCGCTGGCCGCCGAGGCGATCGCCGCCACCGAGCCGGACGCGCAGGGCCAGCGCGGCGTCGTGGTGAACACCGCCTCGATCGCCGCCTACGACGGGCAGATCGGGCAGGCCGCCTACTCCTCCTCCAAGGGCGGCATCGTCGGGCTGACCCTGCCGGCCGCCCGCGACCTGGCGCAGTACGGCATCCGGGTCTGCGCGATCGCGCCGGGCATCGTCGACACGCCGATGCTGGCCACGGTCTCCGAGGAGTTCCGGGCCGGCCTGGCCGCCGGCGTGCCGTTCCCGCAGCGGCTGGCCCGGCCGGAGGAGTACGCGCAGCTGGCGCTGGCGATCATCGCGCACGACTACCTCAACGGCGAGGTCATCCGCATGGACGGCGCCCTGCGGATGGCCCCGCGCTGAGTCAGCGGGCGCGGGCGGGCCGGAACAGGCACTCCTGCGCGAGGGAGGCGACCAGCCGCCCGTCGGTGTCGTGGATGGACCCGGTGTACCAGCCCCGGCCGGAGGCCGCGGTCTGGCCCTCGTGGTCCATCAGCACCCAGTCGTCCATCCGCACCGGGCGGTGGAACCACACCGCGTGGTCCAGGCTGGAGCCCGACACCGCGTGGCCGGGCACCGGCGTGCCGTCGGCTTCCCGCGCCCCTGGCTCCTCCAGGGCGATCACGCCGCTGGAGATGTCCGAGAGATAGGTCAGCACGCAGGCGTGCAGCAGTTGGTCGTCCGCGGGCAGCGGCGCGTCGGTCCGCGACCAGAACCGCATCGGCCACATGGCCGAGCCGTGCTCCTCATCGCACGCCCTGCTCTCCAGCCCGAACAGCCGCGGCAGCGCGTAGGGGCGGCAGGCCTCCGGGCCGTGCACCGCCGGGGCCTTGCTCGGCTGGAGGTCGGGGCCCTCGCCGCCGACGTGGAAGGAGGCGGAGAGGTTGAAGATGACCTTGCCCTCCTGGAGGGCGACCACCCGGCGGGCCGAGTACGAGCCGCCGTCCCGGTCCCGGTAGACCTGGAAGACGGTGGGCACCGAGGCGTCGCCGGGCCGCAGGAAGTAGCTGTGCAGCGAGTGCGGCAGCCGCCCCTCGGGGACGGTGAGCCCGGCCGCGCGCAGCGCCTGCGCGGCCACCTGCCCGCCGTAGAGCGCGAACGGGTCGTCGAAGACGAAGTTGGCGCGGTAGAGGTCGGTCTCGACCCGCTCCAGGTCCAGCACGGCGAGCAGCGCGTCGCTGCCGCGCTCCGGCAGGTTGTCCGTGCGCATCGGCGGTTCTCCGTTCACGTGCGTCGGCGGGCCGGTGGTGACCGGCCCGCCGACGATCATAGGAAACCGCGGCCCGGGGCCGGGATGTCGGACGCCTCACACCGCGGGCAGCCGCCGCGGCCCGCGCCGCAGGTACACCCCCCAGGTGAGCGCCGCGCACACCGCGTAGGCGGCGAGGAAGCCGGTGTAGGCGGGGATGCCGTCGGAGCCGGAGAGGAAGGACTGACGGAACGCCAGGTTCACCAGCACCCCGCCGAACGCCCCGATCGCGCCCATCAGGCCGATCACCGCGGCCGAGCGGGCCCGCGCGGTCGAGACGGCCGCCTCCGGCTCCGCCACCCCGGCCGCCACCGCCTCCGCGGCCCGGGCCCGGAAGACCGCCGGGACCATCGCGGAGACCGACCCGTTGCCGATCCCGCTGAGCGCGAAGAGCAGCACGAAGGCCGTGATGAACAGCGGCAGCGAGCCGGTCGCGGAGGCGCCCAGCACCAGCCCGGTCGCCGCCGCCATCGCCGCGAACACCGCCAGCGTCACCCGGCCCCCGCCGACCCGGTCCGCCCACCTGCCGCCCAGCGGCCGGGTCAGCGACCCGGTCAGCGGGCCGAGGAAGGTCAGGCAGGCCGCCTTCACCGGCGTGTCGAACTGCTGGTGGAACTGCACCTGCAGCACCTGCCCGAAGGCGAAGCCGAAGCCGATGAACGAGCCGAAACTGCCGATGTACAGCACCGACAGCGCCCAGGTGTGCGGCTCGCCCAGGACCTCGCGCAGCGGGCGCCCGCCGTCGGCCGGACGGCGCAGCGCCGGGGCGAGGTCGTCCATCCGCAGCGCGGCCCCGGCGGCCGCCAGCACCACCAGCGGCAGGTAGACCAGCGGCAGCAGCCGCGGGTGCGCGGCCCCGGCGGTGGCCAGCGCCAGCAGCCCGACCAGCTGCACCCCGGCGACGCCGAGGTTGCCGCCGCCCGCGTTGACGCCCAGCGCCCAGCCCTTGAGCCGCTGCGGGTAGAAGGCGTTGACGTTGGCCATTGAGGAGGCGAAGTTGCCGCCGCCGACCCCGGCCAGGCAGGCCACCGCCAGCAGCGTGCCGTAGGACACCCCCGGGCGCAGCACCAGGCCGGCGGCGACCAGCGGGATCAGCAGCAGCAGCGCGGAGACCACCGTCCAGGTGCGGCCGCCGAACCGGGCCACCGCCGCGGTGTAGGGCAGCCGCAGCCCGGCGCCGAGCGCGGTCGGCAGCGCGGTGAGGGTGAACTTGCCGGCCGCGTCGATCCCGTAGGACGGGCCGAGGAAGAGCACCAGCACCGACCACAGGCTCCACACCGAGAAGCCGATGTGCTCGGTCAGCACGGACTGGACGAGATTGCGGCGGGCGATCCGGGCCCCGCCGGCGGCCCAGAACTCCGGGTCCTCGGGCCGCCAGTCGGTGAGGACGCCGCGCCGGGGCGCGGGGGCGGCCGCCGGGGAGGGCGCGGCAGTGACGGGACGGGCCTGCGGTCGGGCGGTCACGCGGCGCCCTCCTCGAGGGAGTCCTGCGCGACGGCGTCCTGCTCGCCGCCGTCGGGTTCGGAGGCGGCCTCCACCACCCGGACCGGCCAGGCGCCGAGCTCCGCCGGGCTGCCGTCGGGCGCGGTCGGCTCGTCCAGGCAGGCGCCGGTGCGCAGGTCGAAGACCTGCTTGAGCAGCGGGGAGGCGACGGTGGGGGTGTCGCCGCGGCTGCCCGTGATGCCGCGGGCGATCACGCAGGCGCCGGTGAACGGGTCGCGGTTGCCCACCGCGTAGAGCGCGCCGGCGCGGTCGCGGAACAGCGCGACCTGGGTGCGGCCGTCGGGCAGCAGCGCGGCGGCGCCGCGTTCGGGGAGCAGGTCGTCCAGGGCGCACACGGCCGTCCAGCCGGTGCCGTCGTGCACCTCCACGCGCCGCGGGACGGTGCCGGGCGAGCCGGCCGAGCCGGTCGAGCCGGCGCGAGAGGCGGCGGGGGCGGTGGCGAGAGCTGTGGGGCGGGTCATGACGAGCGGACCTCCAGAGCGGTTCCGGCGATGACGAGGGGGCGTCCGGCCTGCTCGCCGGGGCGGGCGGGGCGGATCTGGTCGCGTTCGGGGACGAAGCGGACGGAGGGGTCGGGCGTGCCGGGGGCGTTGACGAAGGACACGAAGCGCCGCAGCCGCTCGGGGTCCTCCAGCACGCCCTTCCACTCGTCCTGGTAGCCGGCGACGTGCCGGGCCATCTGCGCGTCCAGTTCGGCGCAGATGCCGAGGGAGTCCTCCATGACCACCTCACGCAGGTGGTCGAGGCCGCCCTCCAGCCGCTCCAGCCAGGGCGCGGTGCGCTCCAGCCGGTCGGCGGTGCGGATGTAGAACATCAGGAAGCGGTCGATGGTGCGGATCAGCGTGTCGCGGTCGAGGTCGGTGGCGAGCAGGTCGGCGTGGCGCGGCGTCATGCCGCCGTTCCCGCCGACGTAGAGGTTCCAGCCCTCGGAGGTGGCGATGATCCCGAAGTCCTTGGACTGGGCCTCCGCGCACTCGCGGGCGCAGCCGGAGACCGCGGACTTCAGCTTGTGCGGCGAGCGCAACCCCCGGTAGCGCAGCTCCAGTTCGATGGCGAGCCCGACCGAGTCCTGCACGCCGTAGCGGCACCAGGTCTCGCCCACGCAGGACTTGACCGTGCGCAGCGCCTTGCCGTAGGCGTGCCCGGACTCGAAACCGGCCTCGACCAGCCGCGCCCACACCGCCGGCAGCCGGTCGGCGGTCGCGCCGAACAGGTCGATCCGCTGCCCGCCGGTGATCTTGGTGTAGAGGCCGAAGTCGCGGGCGATCTCGCCGATCGCGATCAGCTTCTCCGGGGTGATCTCGCCGCCGGGGATCCGCGGCACCACCGAGTAGGAGCCGTTGCGCTGCATGTTGGCGAGGAAGTGGTCGTTGGTGTCCTGCAGCGCGGCCTGCTCGCCGTCCAGCACGTGGCCGTTGCCGAGGCTCGCCAGGATCGAGGCCACCGCCGGCTTGCACACCTCGCAGCCCGCGCCGCGTCCGTGCGAGGCCAGCAGCTCGGCGAAGGAGGTGATGCCGGTGACCCGGATGATTTCGAACAACTCGGCGCGGGAGTGGGCGAAGTGCTCGCACATCCCCTTCGGCGTCTCGATCCCCTGGGCCTCCAACTCGGCCGCGACAAGCACTCCGAGGGTGCGGACGCAGGAGCCGCAGCCGGTGCCGGCCTTGGTGCACCGCTTCACCTCGGGCACCGTCGTGCAGGCGCCGTCGGCGACCGCCGCCCGGATCACGCCCTTGGTGACGTGGTGGCAGGAGCAGACCACGGCCTCGTCCGGCAGCGCGGACGGCCCGAGCGCCGCGGCACCCTCCCCGCCGCGCACCGCGGCGGGCAGCACCAACTGCTCGGGTGCCGCGGGAAGTTGAGCGCGGGCGGCGGCCAGCGGGCGGAGCAGGTCGTAGTCCTCGGTGTCGCCGACCAGGATGCCGCCGAGCAGGGTGCGCCCGTCCGCCCCGACCACCAGCTTCTTGTAGACGCCCGCCCGGGCGCTGGAGTACAGCACGTCCAGCGCCCCCTCGGTGGCGCCGTGCGCGTCGCCGAAGCTGGCGACGTCCACACCCAGCAGCTTCAGCTTGGTGGAGGTGTCGGCGCCGGTGAACTCGCCGCCCATGCCGGTCAGTTCGCGGGCGGCCGCCTCGGCCATCGCATAGCCGGGGCCGACCAGCCCGTAGACCCGGCCGTCGGCCGCCAGCGCGCACTCGCCGATCGCGAACACCGCCGGATCCGCGGTGCGGCAGGCCTCGTCCACCACGATCCCGCCGCGCTCGCCCACCGGCAGCCCGCACTCCCGGGCCAGCGCGTCGCGCGGCCGCACCCCGGCGGAGAAGACCACCAGGTCGGCGTCCAGCTCGCTGCCGTCGGACAGCCGCATGCCGCGCACCCGGCCGTCCTCGCCGGTCTCGATCCGCTCGGTCCCGGCGCCGGTGTGCACCAGAACGCCGAGCTCCTCGACCCGGCGGCGCAGCGCCGCCCCACCGCCGTCGTCCACCTGCACCGCCATCAACCGCGGCGCGAACTCGACGACATGGGTCTCCAGGCCGAGCGCCCGCAGCGCCCCGGCGGCCTCCAGGCCCAGCAGCCCGCCGCCGACCACCGCGCCGACCCGCGCCCCGGCCAGCGCCTGCTCGCGGATCCCCTGGACGTCCTCGATGGTGCGGTAGACGTGGCAGCCCTCCGCGTCGTGGCCGGGGACCGGCGGGACGAACGGCGCCGAGCCGGTGGCCAGCACCAGCGTGTCGTAGCCCAGCACGCGCCCGGAGGCGGTGGTCACCGTCCGCGCGGCGCGGTCGATCGCCGCCGCCGGGTCGCCGAGCAGCAGCTCGATGCCGTGCTCGGCGAGGAACTCCGGCGGGCACAGCGAGAGTTCGTCGGCGCCCGTGCCGGAGAACCAGGAGGTGAGGTGCACCCGGTCGTAGGCGGGGCGGGGCTCCTCGGCGAGCACGGTGACGCGGAAGCGGCCGGCGGCGGCCGGGTGGTCGAACAGCGCCTCCAGGAAGCGCTGGCCCACCATGCCGTGGCCGACCAGGAGGAGGTGCTCGGGCGGGGAGGCCGGGGAGGGCGGGGAGGCGTTCACGAGGCGGCTCCTTGCGGTGCGGGGAATGCGGCTGCGCCGGTCACGAGGACGAGCCTGTGGCCGGGCGGTTACACGTCCAGGTCACCCGTGTTGCGCCGCCGGTACGCTCCACGCACATCGCCCGGCCCGCGGGGTGGGGAAGCGGACATCTTCCGTAACCTCCCGGGCACGGATGCTTACCGCGGCGTGACCGCTGGGCAACAGAGCGGAAACCCGGGAGCCGGAGTCTGCCGACCATGGGCAACGGCACCACCACCCCCCAGGACCACCCGGCCGCGGAGCACCCGGCCGCCGACCGTCCGATGACGGACCGTCCGGCCGCGGACCTCCGGCCGCTCGCGGGATTCACGGTCGGCGTCACCGCCGCACGCCGGCGCGAGGAACTCTCCGGACTGCTGCGCCGGCGCGGCGCGCGCGTCCTGGAGGCACCCGCGCTGCGCATCCTGCCGCTGGCCGACGACACCGAGCTGCGGCGGGCGACCGAGCACTGCCTCGCCGCGCCGCCGGACTACGTCGTCGCGACCACCGGCGTCGGCTGGCGCGGCTGGATGAGCGCGGCCGACGGCTGGGGGCACGGCGCCGCGCTGGCCGACGCCTGCCGGCGCGCCGTGGTGCTCAGCCGCGGGCCCAAGGCCACCGGCGCCGTCCGGGCCAGCGGCCTCGGCGAGGCCTTCGCGCCGCCCTCCGAGTCCAGCCAGGAGCTGCTCACCTGGCTGCTCGCCCGCGGCGACCTGACCGGCCGCCGGATCGCCGTGCAGCAGCACGGCCTGCCGCTGCGGGAGTTCACCGAGGCGCTGCGCGAACGCGGCGCCGAGGTGATCGAGATCCCGGTCTACCGCTGGGCGCCGCCGGAGGACCCGGAGCCGGTGCGCCGGCTCGTCGAACGCACCGTCCGCCGCGAGGTGCACGCCCTCACCTTCACCAGCGCCCCGGCGGTGGTGGCGCTGCTGGACGCCGCCGACGCGCTGGGCCTGCGCCCGGAACTGCAGGAGGCGATGGGCGCCGACGTGCTGCCGGTGTGCGTCGGCCCGGCCTGCTCGCGGCCCCTGGAGGACCTGGGGATCGAGGTGGTCCGCCCCGAGCGCGGCCGGCTCGGCGCCCTGGTCCGGGTGCTGACCGAGACCCTGCCGGAGCGCGGGCGCCGGCTGGTCGAGACGAACGGGCGGCGGCTGGTGCTGCAGGGCAGCGCGCTGCTGGTGGACGGGGAGGCCATCGCGCTCGCGCCGATCCCCGCCGCGCTCCTGCGCACCCTCGCCGACCGGCCCGGATGGGTGGTCAGCCGGGCGGAGCTGCTGCGCCGGGTGTGGGCCGGGACGGTCGCGGACGAGCACACCGTGGAGGCGGCGGTGGCCCGGCTGCGCGGGGCGCTCGGTCCGTACGCCGGCCTGGTCCGCACCGTGCCCAAGCGCGGCTACCGGCTCGCGGTCGGGCCGTGATGCGCACCGGGGAGGCGCCGGTGCTGCTGGCGGTGGCGCACGGCACCCGGACGCCGGCGGGCGCCGAGGTGAACCGGGCGCTGCTGGAGCGGGTGCGCGCCCTGCGGCCCGGGCTGGACGTGCGGCTGTGCTTCCTCGACCACGCGCGGCCGACGCCGGCCGAGGCGCTGCGGCGGGTGGCGGCGGAGGGGCGTGCGGTGGTGCTGGTCCCGCTGCTGCTCGGCACCGGCTACCACATTCGGGTCGACCTGCCCGCGCTGCTCGCCGCCGCCCCGCCGCGGCTGCGCGCCCGCACGGCCCCGCCGCTCGGTCCGGACCCGCTGCTGGCGCGGGCCCTGGCCGACCGGCTGGCCGAGAGCGGCCGCCCGGCCGGGGACCGCGCGCCGGTGGTGCTGGCCGCGGCCGGGTCCACCGACCCGGCGGGCAACGACGCCGCCCGGCGGATGGCCCGGCTGCTCGCCGAGCATCTGGCGGCGCCGGTCGAGCCGGCCTTCCTCTGCGCGGACGGCCCCGACCCGGCCGAGGCGGTGGCCGCGCTGCGGGCCCGCGGCGCGCAGGGGGTCGCGGTGGCCGGCTACCTCATGGCGCCGGGGCGGTTCGACCGCGAGGCCCGGAGCGCCGGGCTGGCGGCCGGTGCCCGGTACGCGTCCGCGCCGCTGGCCGACCACCCGGCGCTGGCCAGGCTGGTTCTGCGCCGCTACGACGCGAGCGCCCTGGCACTCGCGCCGCAGCGGTCCCCGCTCCGGGAGATGCGGTGGGCTCAGGCGGCGTCGCCGTCGGCCAGCCACAGGTCGGGGCCGAACACCTCGTAGTGGATGTCGGCCGCGGCGACCCCGGCCTCCAGCAGCTGGGCGCGGACCGCGCGCAGGAAGGGCAGCGGGCCGCAGAGGTAGGCGACGGTCCCGGCCGGGATCTCCAGCGCGGAGACGTCGACCAGGCCGGTCCGCACGCTCGGCGCCGCGGCTCCGGCGGCGGGCCCGTTCGGCTCGCCCGGCACCTCGTACCAGACGTGCGCCTCGCCGGCCGGCAGCTTCGCGGTGAGCTGCGCGAACTCGGCCGAGAAGGCGTGCGTGGCGGGGGAGCGGTCGCCGTGCACGGCCAGCACGCGGCGCTCGGCTCCCGAGCCGGCGAGGTGCTGGAGCATCCCGATCATCGGGGTGCAGCCGATGCCGGCCGAGGCCAGCAGCACCGGACGCTCGCCCTCCTCCAGTACGACGTCGCCGCAGGGGGCGCTGACCGACAGTTCGGTGCCCTCGACCGCGTGGTCGTGCAGGTGCGCGGAGACCTCGCCGTCGCGCTTGACCGCGAACTCCAGCGCCTCCTCCGGGCCCGCGAGCAGGCTGTACTGGCGGATCTGGCGCGCACCGTCGGCGAGCTCGACCTGCACCGAGACGTACTGGCCGGGGCGCGCGGCGGGCAGCGGGCCGCCGTCGACCGGGGCCACCCGGAACGCCACGACCTCGTCGGTCTCCTGGCGGCGCCCCACGACGCGGTAGCGGCGCGAGACCTCGCCGGGGGCGGTGCCGGCCTGCTGGTAGAGGCTCGCCTCCAGGGCGATCAGGGCGTTGGCCATCAGCCAGTAGACCTCGGTCCAGGCGGCGGCCACCTCCTCGGTCACGGCCTCGCCCAGCACCTCGGCTATCGCGCCGAACAGGTGCGTGTAGACGACCTCGTACTGCGCGGGGGCGATGCCCAGCGAGACGTGCTTGTGCGCGATGCGGGCGAGCATCGCGTCCGGGCGCTGGTCCGGGTGGGCCAGCAGGGCGCCGGCGAAGGCGGCGACGGCGCCGGCCAGGGCCTGGCTCTGCGCGCCGTTGGCCTGGTTGCCGCGGTTGAACAGGTCGCGCAGCAGCTCGGGGTGGGCCGCGAAGAGGCGCTCGTAGAAGCGGGTGGTGATGGTGTCCAGCGCGCCGCCGACCGCGGGGAGAGTGGCCGCGACCGTCTGTGCCGACGTGGGGGAGAGCATGGTGGAGCTCCAAACTTGCATTGAGAATTCCAATTTGTGGTCCTGCCGCACCGCCGTGCCGAGGGCCGTCGGGTCGGGCGGGGCCGGGAGGGTCGGGCGGGCGCCTGCGCTCAGGCCGAGCGCCGGCCGCCGATGCCCAGGCTCAGCAGGACCGGACCGGTCGGCGAGGCGACCAGGTCCTCGATCGAGAGGTCGTCGAGCGCGGCGTAGAACGCCTCCTGCGCCCGGTGCAGGGCTCCGCGCAGCCGGCATGCGGCGCGGAGCGGGCAGGGCGTGTCGTCCTCGCATCCGACCACGTCACCCGTGCCTTCCAGCTCGCGCAGCAGGCCGCCGAGCGAGCCGGTGCGTCCGGCGAGGGTCAGCGCGAGCCCGCCGCCGCGACCGCGTCTGGCCTCGACGACGCCGAGCCGGCACAGCCGGGCGACCACCTTCGCGGCGTGCGTGTAGGGCACGTCGACCGCGTCGGCCACCTGCTGGGTGGTCGGCGTGTCGGCCGGGTCCAGCACGGCCAGCCGCATGGCGATGCGCAGGGCGATGTCGGTGCTCTTGTTGAGCCTCATGACGACCTCCTGCGCAGCAGTGTAGAAAACACGAATCCCGGATGAGCTTTCAGGGGGTGGTGTGCGGGTTCGGTGATCGGCGTCACGTCGGCCGCCGCCGCGGCGCCCGCCGCGCCACCCGGCGCGCCCGGTTCGCACGCAACCGCGAGGGCGGAACCCGGGCGCGGCGGGGTCGTTGGGCACGGTGCGCGGGCCGCCGGGTCCGTGGGGCGGGCCGGAGGAAACGTTACGCCCGCGCCGGAACATGCCAGAGGCACGGTCGGCGCGGCACGGCGGCCGGTGGCGTGGGGCCGGTCCGGCGCCGCTCCCGCACCCGGCCGCCCGCGCGGGTCAGGCTCTGGAGCACTTCCGGCCGCGGTGTGCAGACCAGTCCCCGGTACCGCCCCGCACTCGAAGGAGACGCCATGGAGTACCCGCCCCCGCAGCAGCCCCCGCGGCGGCCGCGGTCCCAGCAGCAGCCGCAGCAGCCCCAGCCGCCCCTGCGCCGGCTGGTCGAGGTCACCCTCGACCTGGCCGACGCCCTGGAGCTGTGGGCCGAGACCACGGGCCTGCGCGAGGCCGGCCCCGGGCCGCGCCTGCTGGTCGAGCTCGACCGCCGGTTCCGCTCCGCCGACGGCCCCCGGATGCAGATCGCGTCCGTCCCGCTCACCCTGCAGGCCGTCCTCCAGCTCACCGAGCTGCTCCGGGAGGACGTCGACCGGCGCGCCTGAGCCGTCCGGGGCAGGGGAAAGCGTCCCCGGAAAGCGCGTGCGAGGCGGGCGGGGTGACCGGGGCCACAATTGCGCGCCGAACCGTCCGGGCGCGGGTGACCGGGGACACACATTCACCGGAATAACGCGCGGGGGAATGTGACCGCGGTCATTCGGGGGCCGGGGCGGCGAGTAACCGGGGTCACTTCCAAGGCCGGAAAAGCCCGCTTTCCCGGTGAGCCCGGCCACAGCGAAAACCCACTTACTACGGCGGTCAGTAGTGCGTCTTCGCAGGTCGCACAGAGCGTGGAGAGGTCGTGATTCATCGGTGAATCCCCTGGCGAGGGGCGTGTGGATGAGTCGTGGAGGGTCGGGAGAGCGCTGCGCCCGATACGGCGGGCGGTAGTAGCGAGGGGGGCTTGGAATGCCCGAATTGGGTGGCTAATACTGGATCTCGTCGCAATCACCGCGGAGAACACGAATTCGCGGTGAGTCCGAACGGCACAGTCCCCCCGAGGTGTGCCAGAGCGCAGCGGACGATCTGTACGGCAGGCGAAGAGGCCGGTCACGCGGAACGGGAATCCGGAAGCGCTCGAACTACCGAATGAGGAACAGATTCGCATGCCCACCAACGTTCGTAACCTCCGCATGCCCGCCGCCGTCCTGACCGCCGCCGCCGGTGTCTCCCTTCTGAGCGGCTTCGGTGCCGCCGCCCACGCGGCCACTCCGGTGCAGCCGACCGCTCACCAGAAGCACGTCGCGCACCTGACCCACCTGAAGCACGTGCAGGCCCATGTGCACCACCTGCGCCATGTGGCCCACCTGAACGAGAAGAAGGCCGCCGCCTCGGCCCACGCGCACCACCTGCGTCACGTGGCGCACGTCAACGAGATCGCGAAGGCCGTCGCCTCCAAGGCCGGGCACGCCCGCCACCTGCGTCACGTGGCTCACGTCAACCAGGCGACGAAGGCCTTCGCGGCCTCCGAGGCCCGTCACGCGCACCACCTCAACCACCTGCGCCACGAGAACGTCCACACCGCGGCCAAGGCGGTCAACGCGGCCGTGACCACGGTCGCCACCGGTGCCTCCGGCTCGCCGCAGCAGATCGCCGCGGCGCTGGTGCCCGCCGGCCAGCTGGCCTCGTTCGACCAGATCATCTCGCACGAGTCCGGCTGGAACGTCCACGCCACCAACGCCTCCTCCGGCGCCTACGGCCTGGGCCAGGCCCTGCCCGGCTCCAAGATGGCCTCCGAGGGCGGCGACTGGCAGAACAGCGCCACCACCCAGATCAAGTGGGCGCTGAACTACATGGACTCCCGCTACGGCTCCCCGAACGCCGCCTGGAGCTTCTGGCAGGCGCACAACTGGTACTGATCGGGCCCGGTGACCGGGGCGCCCCGCGCCCTGGAACCTGAAGGCACGGCAGGCCATGGCGGTCACGCCACCCAAGGCTTCGGCCCGTCCCCGCATCGCATCGCGGGGGCGGGCCGCCGCCGTGTCCGGGGTCCGTTCACGGACCCGTTCCCGTACCCCCTCCCGTGCCCGGGCTGCAGGCTGACGTGCCGTCAGCCGGGCCCGCCCCGAAGCGGATCGGACCGCTCCGGCCTCGGGTGGGGATTGACTCGGTCGCTTGGTGCGGATTCACTAGTGCCAGAGGGTCGACCGCATACGACGGAAGCCGAAACGGCGATGACACATGCTGAGCAGCGCCAGGCGGATCCGCTGCCGCGGATCGTCCGGTCCTGCCGGACGGCCCACGACGGCGACGCCGTGCTGGAGCTCGCGGGCGAGATTGACATGGACACCGCGCCGCAGTTCGGCGCGGCCCTGTCGGTGTGCCTGGCCTCCGCGCCGCGCCGGATCCTGGTCGACGGCGCCGCGGTCTCCTTCTGCGACTGCGCCGGGCTGAACGCCCTGCTCTCCGCGCGCGTGCGGGCGGCCACGCTGGACATACCGCTGCTCCTGGTCGCCCCCTCGGCCCAGCTGCGCAGGCTGATGGAGCTCACCGGCGCCGCGCTGCCCGTCGCCCGGCAGGGCGGGGGCGGGGTCTGAGATGCCGGCCGCCGCCCCCGACGAGACCCGTGGCCGCACCCTCGACCGTGCGTTCGATGACGAGATCCGCGTCCTCCTGGTGGAGGACCACGACATGGTCGCGGAGGCGCTGGCGCTCGCGCTGGAGCGGCTCTCGGGCATCACCGTCGTGGCGCGGGCGCGTTCGATCGCCGAGGGCCTGGCGGAGGCCGCCCGCTGCCGCCCCTCCGTGGTGCTGCTCGACCGCCGGCTGCCGGACGGAGACAGCACGCACCGCATAGCCGCCCTGGAGGCCGCCGCCGGCGGTGCCGCCCGGGTACTGGTGCTCACCGGGCAGGCCGGGGAACTGGCCGCGGTGCGGGCCGCCGAGGCCGGGGCGGCCGGCATGATCCTCAAATCCGCAGGGCTGGGGGAGCTCGAATACGCTGTGCGGCAGGTCGCCGCCGGCGGCACGGTCTTCAGCCCCGGCTTGCTCACCGGCGTACTCGCCCGGTACACCGGGGCGCGGGACGCGGCGGCGGAGCGGCACGGCGCCGCGCCGCGGATGCTCACCCGCCGGGAGTGGGACACCCTGCAGCTGCTGGGGGAGGGCCTGCCGGTGGCGGAGATCGCCGGCCGGCTCGGCCTGGCCGTCAACACGGTGCGCAACCACGTCCAGCGGGTGCTGGAGAAGCTCGGCGCACGCTCGCAACTCGAAGCGGTCGCCGTCGCCCGGCGCCGCGGTCTGCTCGACTGACCGCGACGGCCCCGGGACCCGCGCCGCGGCACTCCGCGGCGCACCGAGCATGGCAGGGAGGGAGACGACGGCGATGTCGGCCGATGGGGCGCGGACACCGATCCTGCGGACCGGGGACCTCGGGGACGGCAGACCCTCGGCGCCCGCGGATCCGGCGCCCGCGGACCCGGCGCCCGCGGATCCGACGGCCGCCGACGCCCCCGCCTCGGGCCCTCCGGCCGCGGGTTCCCCCGCCGCAGGCTCCCCCGCCGCAGGTCCCCCCGACGTCACCCTCGACCTGATGGTGAGGTCCGTCCGCGACTACGGGATCTTCCTGCTGGACGCCGGCGGCCACATCATCAGCTGGAACGCCGGCGCCGAGCGGATCAAGGGCTACCGCGCCGAGGAGATCATCGGCCGGCACTTCTCCACCTTCTATCCGCCCGAGGACATCGCCACCGACAAGCCCGGCCGGGAGCTGCGGATCGCCGCCGCCGAGGGCCGGCTGGAGGACGAGGGCTGGCGGGTCCGCAAGGACGGCACCCGCTTCTGGGCGAACGTCGTGATCACCGCGCTCTACGACGACCAGGGCGTGCTGTGCGGCTTCGGCAAGGTCACCCGTGACCTGACCGAGCGACGCAACGCCGAGCGCGCGCTGTCCGAACGCCGGATGCTGCTCGCACACCTGGTGCAGGCGCAGGAGGCCGAGCGCCGCCGGATCGCCTGGGACGTGCACGACGACTCGATCCAGTCGATGCTCGCGGTCGCGATGCGGCTGCGGACGCTCGCCGAGGACCTCCCGCCGCAGTACGCGGCCGCGGTCCGCGAGCTGGACGCGGCGGTGGACACCAGCATCGACCGGCTGCGGCGGACGATCTCCCGGCTGCGCCCGCCCGGCATCGACGAGCAGGGGCTGGACGCGGCGCTCGGCGGCCACCTCGCGGGCGTCTGCGCGGAATGGGGCCTGCGTCACCGGTACGAGTTCCGCCTCGCGGACGAGCCGCCGCCGGAGACCTCCGTCACGATCTTCCGCATCGTGCAGGAGGCGCTGATGAACGTGCACAAGCACGCCGAGGCGCGGGAGGTCCACCTCACCGTGGTCCCGGCGGACGGCGGGGTGCTCACCGTGGTCCGCGACGACGGCCACGGCCGGCCGGTGGACCAGCGGCCCCAGGGCGAGCAGCAGCACTTCGGCCTGATCGAGATGCGCGAGCGGGCCGAGACCGCCGGCGGCTGGTGGACCCTGCACAGCCGGCCCGGCCGGGGCACCGCGGTCGAGTTCTGGCTCCCGCTCCCGCCCGCGACCGGGAAGCACGGGCAGGGGGAGCCGGATGCGGGAGCGGCCCCGCTCGGAGGGTAGATTGGGGTAAGAGTTCGTACGGTGTCCATCCGCTGTTCCCGATCATGCGGCCGTGTGATCGCTCGGCCGCCCGACCCCCGACCGACCGAAGCCGCAGGAGCGATACGTGACCCAGGCACGCGACATCTTCATCGTCGCCAACAGCGCGACAGAGATGGGAGGTGTCGCACGCTGGGCGCACCAGATGGCCGGGCTGTTCAGTGAGCGCGGCCACCGGGTGACCGTGGTCGGCATCGTGCCGCCGCCCGAGGGCCAGGAGCTGGCCCTCGCCGCCGACCTCCCCTACGACGTGGTCACCCTGCACGACGTGCACCCCGGCGGCGCGGTGTGGAACCCGAACCGGACCCGGGACCGCCTCCTCCGGGTCCAGGCCCGCCGCCAGGAGAGCGCCCGCCAGGAGTCGATCCAGCGCGCGGCCGACAAGCTCTCCGCGCTCTTCCGGGCCGCGCGCCCCGGCGGGATGGTCATCGTCGCCCAGATCTGGGCGATGGAGTGGGTCGTCCGCGCGGACACCGCGGGGCTGCCGGTGATCGGCATGAGCCACGAGTCCTTCGCCGCCTCCAAGGCGTCCTCGCGCTTCGCCCGGGTGCAGAAGTACTACGCCGACGCCGACCGGCTGGTGCTGCTCACCACCGAGGACTCCGACCAGTGGATCCGCCAGGGCATGAACCGGGCCACCGCGATCCCCAACCCGACCCCGGTCAGCCCGGACGCGGAGCCCTCGCCGCGCGCCGCGAAGACCGTGGTCAGCGTCGGGCGGCTGTCCCGGGAGAAGGGCTTCGACCTGCTCCTGGAGGCCTGGGCGGAGGCCGCGCCGTCCCGCCCGGACTGGCGGCTTCGGATCTACGGCAGCGGCGAGGCGGAGGCGTCCCTGCGCGCCTACTGCACCGAGCTCGGCCTGGACGACTCGGTCGAGTTCGCCGGGCAGACCCAGGACGTCCCGGGGGCGCTGCGCGAGGGCTCGGTCTTCGCCCAGGCCTCCCGGGCCGAGGGCTTCCCGCTGACGCTGCTGGAGGCGATGTCCTGCGGGCTGCCCTGCGTGGCCTTCGACTGCGCCCCCGGCGTGCACGAGATCGTCACCGACGAGGAGGACGGGCTGCTCGCCCGTCCCGGCAGCACCATGGAACTGGCCCGCAAACTGGGCCGCCTGATGGACGATCAGGCGCTGCGCGACGAGATGGGCGAGCGGGCCCGCAAGAGCGTCCAGCGCTTCGCTCCGGACGTCGTGGTCTCCCGCTGGGAGGAGCTCTTCGGCCTGCTGGAGCGCTGAGCCTTGAGACCTGCCGGGTCCGGGGGCCGGGCGCGGCCCCCGGCGCTCACGCCCCCGCGGGCGTGAGCTCCAGCGCCTCGGCGATGCGGCGGAAGCCCTCCGGCCCCGGCGCGTCCTCGCCCTCGGTCAGCAGCTGGAGGGCCACCTCGTCGGCGCCGGCCGCCAGATGCGCGCGCAGCCCCGCGGCGACCGCCGCCGCGTCGCCGTGCACGGCGAGGGCGTCGATCAGCCGGTCGCTGCCGCCGTCCGCGAGGTCCTGCTCGGACCAGCCGAGCCGGCGCAGGTTCGAGGTGTAGTTGGAGAGGTGCAGGTAGGGCTGGTCGACGCGAGGGCGGGCGACGGCGCGGGCGCGCTCCGGGTCGGTCTCCAGCACCGCCTTCTGCTCCGGCGCCAGCAGGGCGCCCGCGCCCAGGATCTCCCGGGCCTGCCGGGTGTGCTCCGGGGTCACCAGGTAGGGGTGGGCGCCGGCGGCGCGCTCGGCGGCCAGCCGCAGGACGCGCGGGCCGAGCGCGGCGAGCACCCGGCGGCCGGCCGGCACGCCCTCGGCGTCGAGCACGTCGAGGTAGTCGGTCAGCGCCTGGTAGGGGCGGACGTAGGCGGCGCCGGTGTGCTCGCGGTGGCCCGCTCCGATGCCGAGCAGGAAGCGGCCGGGATGGCGCTCCTCCAAGCGGTGGAAGGAGGCGGCGACCGTGCGCGCGTCGTCCTTCCAGATGTTGACGATGCCGGTGGCGACGCCGATCGCCCGCGTGGCGTCGAGCAGTTCCTCGGCGTGCCGGAGGTCGCCGTCCGGCGAGCCGCCGATCCACAGCCTGGCGTAGCCGAGGCGTTCGAGTTCCGCCGCGAGGGCGGGCGTCAGCGCCCCGCCGCCCTGCCACACCGCGACCCCGCCGCCGCTCTTGCTTCCAGCAACCATCGCCTGTTCCTCCGTCAGCTCGTCGGGCACGCCCGTGCGTTCGGTACGCGAAGGGACAACCTCGGACGGGCGGCGGACTGTTCCCGGCTGCCGAGGAGTTCACCCGAACGGGCTTCCGAGGCCGGGAGGGCCGCCGTGCGCGCCGGGAGCGGGGGGTCGGGGGGGACCTGGCGGGGGATCGGTGGGGATGCGGTGGAGACGGCCGCCAGGGGGCCCGCGAGCGGGATCGATCGGCCCCGCGAGGGGCTTCCGGGGCCGATGGGAAGGCTGAACTTTCGAGGTCCCGATCGAATACCGTCGACGCCCCGCCGGGCTTCGGGCGTGTGCGTCCGGGGCTGCCGGGTTAACCCCAACTCGGGTAACACTTCGGAAACATGTGTGCGCGGCATTGACCGGCCCCCGGGGCCCTTCTACGGTTCCCCCACCGCCCGGATTTTCGGGCCAACCATCGAATCATTCGAAGGGGGAGGCATATGTCGAGACGCGCTTGGGTGACCCGGGCCGCAGCCGCTGGGTCCGTGATCGCTATGAGCCTCGTCATGGCGGCGTGCGGGAGCAGCTCCAGCAGCTCCAGCAGCCAGAGTGACGACTCCGGCAGCTTCACCGTCCTGGTCTACGGCGACGCCACCAACAAGGTCGAGCAGGCGATGGTCGACCAGTTCAACAAGACGTCCAAGGTCAAGGCGAAGCTGCAGACCATTCCGGGCGCCGACTACCAGCAGAAGCTCCAGACGATCATCTCCACGAAGCAGGCGCCCGACGTCTTCTTCAACTGGGGCGGCGGTTCCATCGCGCCGTTCGTCAAGGCGGGCCTGCTGCAGCCGCTGGACGACATGGAGCAGTCCAACCCGGCGCTGAAGAGCGACTTCCTGTCCTCGGTCTTCAACACCGCGGTCATCGACGGCCACTCGTACGGCATCCCGATGCGCGGCACCCAGCCGGTGCTGCTCTTCAGCAACAAGAAGGTCCTGAAGGCCGCCGGCATCACCAGCGAGCCGGCCACCTTCCCCGACCTCATCAACGACGTCAAGACGCTGGAGCAGCACGGCGTCAAGTCGCCGATCGCGCTCGGCGGCGGCGACCAGTGGCCGACCCTGATGTGGTTCGAGTACATGTTCGACCGCGTCGCAGGCCCGGACCTGTTCCAGAAGGCCCTCAACGGCGACACCTCGGTGTGGAGCAGCCAGCCCGCCCAGACCGCCCTCGGCGACCTGAAGCAGCTGATCGACCTCAAGGCCTTCGGCAACAACTTCGACTCGGTCAAGTTCACCGACAACGGTGAGTCGAAGCTGCTCGCGACCGGCAAGGCCGGCTTCGAGCTGATGGGTTCGTGGGACTACTCCACCCTGCAGTCCATCGACAAGAACTTCGTGAACACCGACCTCGGCTACGGCACCTTCCCGACCGTGCCCGGCGGCGCCGGCGACCCGAAGGACATCGTCGGCAACACGAACAACTTCTACTCCGTCAAGAAGGGCGCGGCGCACCTCGACGCCATCGCCAAGTTCCTGACGCTGATGTACTCGGACGACTTCGTCAAGGACCAGCTGGCGATCGGCAACCTGCCGACCACCACCAACACCCAGAACTTCCTGAGCACCGCGGCGTCCCCGGCCTACGACACCTTCCAGTACAACCTGGTGAAGGCCGCCCCGTCGTTCACGCTCTCCTGGGACCAGGCCTTCCCGCAGGCCGACAGCACGGCGATCCACACCGCGGTGGCCGACTTCTTCGACGGCAAGATCGACGCGAAGGGCTTCGCCTCCGCGATGTCCTCGCTGCCGCAGGCGGCGGGCTGACACTCCGTCATGACCGCAGTCACCTCTGCCGGCACGGCCGGGCGCTCGCGCCCGGCCGCCCGCCGGTCATCCGACCGTACGGCCCGCCCGGGTTTCCTCTGGGCGGTGCCCGCGACCGTGTTCTTCACGCTGTTCGCCATCGTCCCGCTGGTGATGGTCGTCGTCCTCTCCTTCATGAGCTGGAGCGGACTCGGCTCGCCGACCTGGGCCGGAACGGCGAACTGGAGCAAGCTCTTCCACAACCCCGTGATGCTCCAGTCGATCTGGCTGAGCATCCTGCTCACCGTGCTCGGCGTGGTCACGCAGACCCCGCTGAGCGTGCTGCTCGGGGTCTGGGCGGCGGGCTACCAGAAGAACCGGGCGATCCTGTCCGCCATCTACTTCGTCCCGCTGCTGCTCTCGGCCACCGCGATCTCGGTGCTGTGGCGGGCGCTGCTGGACCCCAACTTCGGTCTGCCCTCCCAGCTGACCTGGCTGTTCGGCAGCGGCAACCTCTTCGGCCACCAGTCCACCGCGATCGGCGTGCTGGTGTGGGTCGCCGCCTGGCAGTACACGCCGCTGCACACGCTGATCTACCAGGGTGCCGCCCGTAACGTGCCGGACGTGCTCTACCAGGCCGCGGCCATCGACGGGGCCGGGACGGTGCGGCAGTTCTGGCACATCACGCTGCCGCAGCTGCGCAACGCGATGATCACCTCGATCATCCTCATGGTCGTCGGCGGTCTGACCACCTTCGACACGGTCCTGATCCTCACCCAGGGCGGCCCCGGCACCGACACCACGGTCACCGCGTACTACATGTACAAGGAGGCGTTCCAAGCCTTCGACTTCGGCACCGGCTCGGCCGTCGCCGTGCTGCTGATCGTGGTCGCCACCCTGATCTCTCTGCTGGTCGTCAAGTTCAGCGGATACGACAAGATGCGCTCCACCGCGGAGGGGATCTGATGCGGCGCCGGCACCCCAACTACGTGGCGGGATTCTTCTCGCTGGTGTGGCTGGTCCTGATCGGCCTGCCGCTGTACGTGCTGGTCACCGCCTCCGTGCAGTCGACCAGCGGGTACGCGTCCGGCGGTCCGCTCGACTGGCCGCGGGGCTTCACGTTCCACAACTTCACGCACGACTTCAGCGGCGGCTTCGGCGGCTACTACCTCAACACGATCCTGGTCACTGTCGCGGTGGTCGCGATCGTGCTGCTGCTCGTCCCGCCGCTCGCCTACGCCATCGTGCGCAGCCGGTCGTTCCTCACCACGGGGATCTTCCGGCTGTTCCTGCTGGGCCTGGCGATCCCGGCTCAGGCCGTGATCGTGCCGATGTTCTACCTGATCAGCAAGGCCGGTCTGTACGACAACCTGATCGGTGTGATCCTGCCGACCGCGGCGTTCGCCATGCCGGTCTGCGCCCTCGTGCTCTCCGGCAGCATGCGGGACATCACGCCCGACCTCTACGAGGCCATGGCCATCGACGGCGCCTCGCCGATGCGGGTCTTCTTCCAGCTGGTGCTGCCGCTGTCCAAGGGCGGCATCTCCACCGTCGTGGTGTTCTCCGCTCTCCAGGCGTGGAACGGCTTCCTCTTCCCGCTGGTGCTGACCCAGTCGGACTCGTCCAAGGTGATCACGCTCGGACTGTTCGACTTCCAGACCGAGTTCGGCGTCGACGTCCCCGCGATGCTCGCCGCGGTCTTCATGTCCATGATCCCCGTTCTGCTCATCTACCTGTTCGCTCGTCGCGCCCTGGTCCAGGGCTTGATGGGAGTCGGAGGAAAATGATCGACCACACCCAGGCGCCGTGGCAGGACCGGGCGCTGGATCCCGAAGCCCGTGTCGAGGCGCTGGTGAAGGCGATGACGCCACGGGAGAAGATCCACCAACTGTTCGGCGTCTGGGTGGGCGCCTCCGACGACGGGGGCCAGGTCGCCCCCTACCAGAGCGAGAACACCGACGCGCTGCCGGACCTGGACACCCTGCTCCCGCACGGCCTCGGTCAGCTCACCCGCCCGTTCGGCACCGCTCCCGTCGACCCGGCCGTCGGCGCCCTCTCGCTGGCCCGCACCCAGCGCCGGATCGCCGCCGCCAACCGCTTCGGCATCCCCGCCATCGCCCACGAGGAGTGCCTGGCCGGCTATGCCGCCCACGGTGCCACCGCCTACCCCGTCCCGCTGTCCTGGGGAGCCAGTTTCGACCCCGAGCTGGTGCGCCGGATGGCGGCGGCCATCGGCCGCGACATGCGCCGGGTCGGCATCCACCAGGGCCTCGCCCCCGTCCTGGACGTCGTCCGCGACGCCCGCTGGGGCCGGGTCGAGGAGACCATCGGCGAGGACCCCTACCTGGTCGCCACCGTCGCCACCGGCTACGTCCAGGGGCTGGAGGAGGCCGGGATCGTCTCCACGCTCAAGCACTTCGCCGGCTACTCCGCCTCCAAGGCCGGGCGCAACCTCGCCCCCGCGTCCATGGGCCCGCGCGAGCGCGCCGACGTCATCCTGCCGCCGTTCGAGATGGCCCTCTTCGAGGGCGGCGCCCGCTCGGTGATGGCCGCCTACACCGACACCGACGGCGTCCCCACCCACGCCGACACCGCGCTGCTGACCGGGCTGCTGCGCGAGGAGTGGGGATTCGAAGGCACCGTCGTCGCCGATTACTTCGGCATCGCCTTCCTGCACATGCTGCACGGGGTGGCCGAGGGCCACGCCGAAGCCGCCGGGCGGGCGCTGTCGGCCGGCGTCGACATCGAGCTGCCCACAGTGGCGGCCTTCGGCGAGCCGCTGCTCGAAGCCGTCGAGAACGGCACCGTGCCGGAGGACCTGATCGACCGGGCGCTGCGCCGCGTGCTCGCGCAGAAGCTCGAACTCGGCCTGCTGGACCCGGACTACGACCCGGTCCCGGCCGAACTCGCCGCGCTGCTGCCGGAGGGCGCCGACCTCGACGAGGTGGACAGCGACACCGTCCGCGGCCGGATCGACCTCGACCCGGCCGGCAACCGCGCGCTCGCCCGCGAACTCGCCGAGCAGGCCGTGGTCCTGGTGCACAACGACGGCACCCTGCCGCTGCCGGCCGCCGGCACCGACGGCGCGCCGCGCCGGATCGCGCTGATCGGCCCCACCGCGGACGCCCCCACCGCCGTGCTCGGCTGCTACTCCTTCCCGCAGCACGTCGGCGCGCACCACCCCGAGGTGCCCACCGGCATCGCGCTGCCCACGCTGCGCGAGGCGCTCGCCGCGCATCTGCCCGGCACCCAGATCAGCACCCACCACGGCACCGGAGTGGACGACGGCGACACCGCGGGCATCCCGGTCGCCGCCGCCGTCGCCCGCCAGGCCGACCTGGTGGTGCTGGCGCTCGGCGACCGGGCGGGGCTGTTCGGCCGCGGCACCTCCGGCGAGGGCTGCGACAGCGCCGACCTGAGCCTGCCCGGCGCCCAACTCGCGCTGCTGGACGCGGTGCTGGACACCGGCACGCCGGTGGTCGTGGTGCTGCTCTCCGGCCGCCCGTACTACCTCGGCAGCGCACCGGAGCGGGCCGCGGCCATCGTGCAGGGCTTCTTCCCCGGCGAGGAGGGCACCACCGCGCTCGCCCGGGTGATCACCGGCCTGACCGAGCCCAGCGGACGCCTGCCGGTGTCGATCCCGGGCGGACCGGCCTCGCAGCCGGCCACCTACCTCGGGGCCAAGCTCGCGCAGCGCACCGAGGTGTCCTCCACCGACCCGACCGCGGCCTTCCCCTTCGGCCACGGCCTCACCTACACCACCTTCGCCTGGAGCGACCTGACCGAACTCACCGCCGAGACCGGCACCGACGGCACGCTCGCCTACGAGCTGACCGTCACCAACACCGGCGACCGGCCGGGCACCGAGCTCGTCCAGGTCTACCTGCACGACCCGGTGGCCCAGGTGGTCCAGCCCGAGCAGCGGCTCATCGCCTATCGGCGGGTGCCGCTGGCGCCCGGCGAGTCCGCCCGGATCCGGCTCGAACTCCCCGCCGACCTCGCCTCCTTCACCGGGATCGCGGGCCGCCGGATCGTCGAGCCGGGCGAGCTGGAACTGCGGTTCTCCGCCTCCAGCACCGACCACCGGCTGGTCGCGAAGGCCCGGCTGACCGGGCCCGAGCGGACCATCACCCCGGCGGAGCGCCGCCGGCACGCGGAGGTGACGGTCCTGGCCGCCGAATAGGCGCGATCAGGTGATCTCAGGGGCGCGCGCTGTCGGTGGCGTCTGCCAGACTCCTCGCCATGGACGACGAGGACGAATGGCTGTGGCTGGAGGACGTCGACGGGCAGCGCGCGCTCGCCTGGGTGCGCGAGCGCAACGAGCACGCCCGCCGCACGCAGGCCTCCCGCCCCGGCTTCGACGCGCTGCGCGCCTCCCTGCTGGAGGCCATGGACTCCCAGGAGCGGATCCCCTACGTCAGCCGCCGCGGGAGGCTGCTCTACAACTTCTGGCAGGACGCCGCCCATCCGCGCGGACTGTGGCGGCGGACCACCCCTGAGCAGTACCGCCGGGCCGAGCCGGAGTGGGAGCTGCTGCTCGACGTCGACGCCCTGGCCGAGGCCGAGGGCGAGAACTGGGTCTGGCAGGGCGCCGCCGTGCTGCGCCCCGGCTTCCGGCGGGCGCTGCTGCACCTCTCCCGCGGCGGCGCCGACGCGGCCGTGGTCCGCGAGTTCGACCTCGAGGCGCGCCGCTTCGTCCCCGAGCGGGAGGGCGGCTTCGTCCTGCCGGAGGCCAAGAGCCAGGTCGACTGGATCGACCAGGACCACCTCTTCGTCGGCACCGACTTCGGCCCCGGCTCGCTCACCGACTCCGGCTATCCGCGCACCGCCCGGCTGTGGCGGCGCGGCACGCCGCTCGCCGAGGCCGAGACGGTCTACGAGGGCCGCGCCGAGGACGTCTCGGTCGGCGCCCACCACGACCCCACCCCCGGCTTCGAGCGCGACTTCGTGCACCGCGCGATCGACTTCTACCGCTCGCAGACCTTCCTGCGCCGGCCCGACGGCACGCTGGTGCGGATCGAGGTCCCCGAGGACGCCGACTCCTCCGTGCACCGCGAATGGCTGCTCGTCCGGCCGCGCACCCCGTGGCGGGTGGGGGAGCGGGAGTACCCGGCGGGCGCGCTGCTCGCCGCGCGCTTCGAGGACTGGCTGGCCGACGGGCGCGATCTCGAAGTGCTCTTCGCGCCGGACGAGCGGACCTTCCTGGAGGGCTGGTCGGCCACCCGCGGCCACCTGCTGCTGACCGTCCTCCAGGACGTCCGCAGCCATCTGCGGGTGCTCACGCCGGGCCCGGACGGCTGGAGCGGCGAGCGGCTGCCCGAGCCGGAGGCGATGGCCGCCGTCGACGTGGTCGACACCGAGCCCGACGAGGACGACGGCTATCTCACCGTCACCAGCGGCTTCCTCACCCCGCCGACCCTCGCCCAGGCCGAGGCCGGCGGCGGCGGGCGGGAGGACGTGCTCCGGCGCGGCCCGGAGTTCTTCCCCGCCGAGGGCCTGACGGTGGATCAGCACTTCGCGGTCTCCGAGGACGGCACCCGGGTGCCGTACTTCGTCGTCGGCCCCGAGAAGCCCGAAGGCGCCGCGAGCCCCGCCGCCCGCCCGGTGCTGCTCAGCGGCTACGGCGGCTTCGAGGTCTCCGAGACCCCGGCGTACAGCGCGGTGATCGGCCGCGGCTGGCTCCGGCGCGGCGGCGTGTACGTCCTCGCCTGCATCCGCGGCGGCGGCGAGTACGGCCCGCAGTGGCACGCCCAGGCGGTCAAGTCCGGCCGGCACAAGGTCTACGAGGACTTCGCCGCCGTCGCCCGGGACCTGATCGCCCGCGGCATCGCCACCCCGGCCACGCTCACCGCCCAGGGCGGCAGCAACGGCGGCCTGCTCATGGGCAACATGCTCACCCACTACCCGGAGCTGTTCGCCGCGCTCGCGATCCAGGTCCCGCTGCTGGACATGAAGCGCTACCACCTGCTGCTGGCCGGCGCTTCCTGGACGGCCGAGTACGGCGACCCGGACGTCCCCGAGGAATGGGAGTACCTGCGCCACTACTCGCCCTACCAGCAGCTGCGGGCCGAGGCCGACTACCCGCCGGTGCTGCTCGCGACCTCGACCCGGGACGACCGGGTGCACCCCGGCCACGCCCGCAAGGCGGCCGCCCGCCTGCTCGCCCAGGGCCACGACGTCACCTACTACGAGAACGTCGAGGGCGGGCACGGCGGCGCGGCCGACCACGAGCAGAGCGCCTTCCTGTGGGCGCTGGTGCTGGACTACCTCTGGCAGCGCGCCGGAGGCGGTGAGGGGGAGAGCGCGGACTGACGGCGCGTCAGGCGGCGGCGAACTGCTCGGCGAGGAAGGCCCGCACCCGGACCCACTCCTCCGCGCCGCCGCCCTCGTGCCCGTTGTACGGCCAGACCTGGATCCGCTTCGGCCCTGCATAGGCGTGGTAGGCGCCGAACACCGTCGAGGGCGGCACGATCGGGTCCATCAGCGCGGCCGAGAAGTACGCGGGCGCCTGGGCGCGCGAGCCCAGGTTCACGCCGTCGAAGTAGGAGAGCACCTCGGCCACCGACTCCGTCTCGTCCCGGTGGACGGCCAGGTAGTCGGCGACCTCCTTGTAGGGGTAGGAGTCGGTGATCGTGGTTCCGCGCGGGAAGTCGCACAGGAACGGCACGCTCGCCGCGACCGCGCGGACCTTCTCCGACAGCCCGGCCGCGGCGATCGCCAGCCCGCCGCCCTGGCTCTCGCCGACCACCGCGATCCGCTGGGGGTCGGTGTGCGGGAGCTGCGCGACGGCGTCCACCGCGCGCACCGCGTCGGTCATCAGCCGCCGGTAGTAGTAGGTCTCCTTGCCGCGCACGCCGCGGGTCATCACGCCGGGCGCGGAGGGGCCGGCGGTGCCGTGCGGGTCCGCGGTCCAGCCGCGCGACCAGCCGGAGCCCTGCCCGCGGGTGTCCATGTGCAGGTGGGCGAAGCCGCTGGCGGCCCAGAACAGGTTGTCCCAGGCCAGGCCGCGCCCGCCGCCGTAGCCCACGAACTGCACCACCGTCGGCAGGGGGCCCTCCGTGCCGGCCGGCACGCGCAGCCAGGCCCGCACCGGGTCGCCCGCGAAGCCCGGGAACTCCACGTCGTAGACCTCGACGGCGGTCAGGCCCGCCTCCTCGGCCCGCCGCACGGCGACCGGGGTGTCCGCGCCGGCGGCCCGCGCCTGCTCCAGCGTCGCGTCCCAGAAGGCGTCGAAGTCGGCGGGCCGGGTCTGCGCGCTGGTGTAGGAACGCAGCTCCTGCTCGCTCTTGTCGGTCAGCATGTCCCACCCCTGGGCTCGGTTCTCGAAAGCTACCGAAGATTAATCGAAAGACCCCGGGATCGCGAGCGCGGGGCCGGGCGGCTTCGGAGGCATCGGCCGCGCCGCGCTAGGCTGCACGTCATGGCAGCTGGTGGAGGGCGTCGCGGGGTCACGCTGGCCGAGATCGCGCAGGAGGCCGGCGTCTCGGTCGCAACCGTTTCGAAGGTGCTGAACGGCCGCGCGGACGTCGCGCCGGCCACCCGCGAGGAGGTCGAGGCCGCCCTCGACCGCAGCGGCTACCAGCGCCCGGGCACCTTCAAGCCCCGCTCGGCCTTCGTCGAACTCGTCTTCTACCAGCTGGAGAACGAGTGGGCGCTGGAGATCATCCGCGGCGTGGAGGCCACCGCCCGGCAGGCAGGCATCGGCGTGCTGCTCAGCGAGAGCGGCACCGCCTGGGACGCCCCCTCCGCGGAGTGGCTGGACGGCATCCTGGAGCGGCGGCCCGAGGGGCTGGTGCTGGTCTTCTCCGACCTGCCCGCCGACTTCCGGCGCCGGCTGCGCCGCCGCGGCATCCCGTTCACCGTCATCGACGCCTCCGGCGCCAGCCTGCTGGAGGACGTGCCCTCGGTCGGCTCGGCCGACTGGTCCGGCGGAGTCCTCGCCACCCGCCACCTGATCGACCTCGGGCACCGGCGGATCGGCGTGATCAGCGGCCCGGAGAGCATGATGTGCTCGCTCGCCCGGGTCGACGGCTACCGTTCGGCGCTCAACTCGGCGCGGGTGCCCGTCGACGAGGCCCTGGTGCGGTTCGCCGACTTCCGGGTCGAGGGCGGCGAGCTGCACGCGGACGCCCTGCTCGACCTTGACGAACCGCCCACCGCGATCTTCGCCGGCAGCGACCTGCAGGCCCTCGGCGTCTACGAGGCCGCCTACCGGCGCGGGCTGCGGATCCCCGAGGACCTCTCGGTGGTCGGCTACGACGACCTGCCGCTCGCGAGGTGGGCGCGGCCCAAGCTGACCACCGTCCACCAGCCGCTGTTCGAGATGGCGGCCGAGGCCACCCGGATGGTGCTGCGCCGCGGCGAGGACCTGCCGGCGGGCGCCGTGCCCGGCGAGGCCGCGGCGGACGGCTCCGGCACCGGGGTGGCGCGGCCGCGGGTGGACTTCCGCACCCATCTCGTGGTGCGCGAGAGCACCGCCCCGCCGCCGGCCGGCGCCGCCGAACCCGCCGCTGACGGAGCGCAGGCAACGGCCGGGGAACCGGGCGGGGAGCCTGCCGGGGACGCCGAGCCGGCCGGCTGAGCCGCCGCGCTCGGCTGGTCCGCCCCGCTCGGCTGAGCCGCCGCGCTCGGCTGAGCCGCCGCGCTCGGCTGGTCCGCCCCGCTCAGCTCTGGTCGAACATGACCACCGACCGCAGCACGTCGCCGGAGCGCATCCGGTCGAAGGCCGCCTCGACGCCGTCGAGCGCGATGGTCTCGCTGACGAAGGCGTCCAGGTCCAGCCGCCCCTGCAGGTAGAGGTCGATCAGCATCGGGAAGTCGCGGGACGGCAGGCAGTCCCCGTACCAGCTGGACTTGAGCGCGCCGCCGCGGCCGAAGACGTCCAGCAGCGGCAGCTCGATCCGCATCTCCGGGTTCGGTACCCCCACCAGGACGACCGTGCCGGCCAGGTCGCGGGCGTAGAAGGCCTGGCGGTAGGTCTCGGGGGTGCCGACGGCGTCGATCACCACGTCCGCGCCGAAGCCGCCGGTGAGCTCGCGGACCGCCTCGACCGGGTCGGTGGAGCGGCCGTTGACGCTGTCGGTGGCGCCGAGGCGGAGGGCGTAGGCCAGCTTCCGGTCGTCCACGTCGACCGCGATGATCCGGGCCGCCCCGGCCAGCCGGGCGCCGGCGATCGCGGCGCTGCCCACGCCGCCGCAGCCGATCACCGCGACGGTGTCGCCGCGGGTCACCCCGCCGGTGTTGATCGCCGCGCCGAGCCCGGCCATCACCCCGCAGCCGAGCAGCCCGGCCGCCGCGGGCGAGGCCTTGGGGTCGACGGGCGTGCACTGGGCGGCGTGCACCAGCGTCTTGTCGGCGAAGGCGCCGATGCCGAGCGCGGGGGAGAGCTCGGTGCCGTCCTCCAGGGTCATCTTCTGCCGCGCGTTGTGCGTGGCGAAGCAGTACCAGGGCCGGCCGCGCCGGCAGGCCCGGCACTGCCCGCACACCGCACGCCAGTTGAGGACCACGAAGTCGCCCGGGGAGACCTCGGTGACGCCCTCGCCCACCCGCTCCACCACGCCCGCGGCCTCGTGGCCGAGCAGATAGGGGAAGTCGTCGCCGATCCCGCCCTCGCGGTAGTGCAGATCGGTGTGGCAGACCCCGCAGGCCTGGACGCGGACCACGGCCTCGCCGGGACCGGGGTCCGGTACCACGATCGTCTCCAGCCGCACCGGCTCGCCCTTGGCCGCCGCCACCACACCGCGCACCTGCTCCGGCATGCGCCACCACTCCTCACGTCGTCGTCCGTCCGCTGCCTTCCCCGCCAGTGTGGCCGCCGCCGCGCGGGAGCGGGAGCCCGGCGCGCCGCGGGCGGCGGCCTGCCGCGCGGATCGGCAGTCCGGACTGCACAGGTGGAACTGCACAGGTGGAACTGGACAGTCCAGCCTGTCGAAACTAGGGTGGACGCATGACCGAGAGTGGTACGGGCGTCGAACCGTCGGCCGTGAAGGCGGCGCGGGACGTGCGGGTGGTTCTCGGCCGCTTCCGGCGCTTCCTGCGCGGGGTCGGCGCCGCTGACGACCTGAGCTTCTCCCAGTCCTCCGTGCTGGCCCGGCTCTCCAAGGACGGCCCGGCCTCCACCAGCGACCTGGCCGCGGTCGAGGGCGTGCGCCCGCAGTCGATGGCGGCCACGGTCGAGGCGCTCGCCGCCAGGTCCCTGGTCGAGCGGCACCCGGACCCGCACGACGGCCGGCGCCGGCTGGTCACCCTCACTCCCGAGGGCCGCGCCCTCGCCGAGGGCGAGCGGCACGCGCGGCAGGAGTGGCTGGCCCGCGCGCTCTCCGAGCGCTGCACGGAGCGGGAGCGGCAGGCGCTGATCACGTCGATGGCGGTACTGGAGAGGCTGATGCGGGAGTGAGCGAGCGCGAGAAGGCGGCCTCCGGGCAGCCCGCATCCGGCGGTCCCGCGGCGGGCGAGGAGCCGGTACCCGCCCGCGCCGGGCGGTTCGACCGCGGGCTGGTACCGCCGATGGTGATCGGCGCGGTGCTCAACCCGATCAACTCCTCGATCATCGCGGTCGCCCTGGTGCCGATCGGCGCCGCCTTCGGCGCGCCGCCCTCGCAGACCGCCTGGCTGGTCTCCGCCCTCTACCTGGCCACCGCGCTGGGGCAGCCGGTCGTCGGGCGGCTGATCGACCTGTTCGGGCCGCGCCGCCTCTTCCTCACCAGCACCACCCTGGTCGGCGTGGCGGGCCTGCTCGGCATGTTCGCCCCGAGCTTCGGCGAGCTGATCGCCGCCCGGGTGGTGCTCGGCTTCGGCACCTGCGCCGGCTACCCGGCGGCGATGTCCCTGCTGCGCGCCGAGGCCCAGCGCACCGGGCGGGACAGCCCGGCGGGGGTGCTCACCCTGCTCGCGGTCTCCGGCCAGACGGTCGCCGTCATGGGCCCCTCCCTCGGCGGGCTGCTGATCTGGGCCGGCGGCTGGCGCGCCACCTTCGCGCTCAACGTCCCGCTCGCCGTCGTCGCGGTGGCGCTGGGGGTGCTGAAACTGCCGCGCGAACGCGCCGCGGACCGGGCCGCCGCGAGGGCCGCCCGCGCCGCGGCGTCCGAGGCCGGCGGCGGCATCGCCTCCACCCTCGACCTGGCCGGCATGGCGCTGTTCGCGGCGATGCTGGTCAGCCTGCTGCTGTTCCTGATGGACCTGCACGCCGGCACCTGGTACCTGGCGCTGCTCGGGGTGCTGTTCGGCGCCGCCTTCGCGTGGCGCGAACTGCGGGCCGCCACGCCCTTCATCGACCTGCGCGTGCTCGGCGGCAACGCGCCGCTGCTCGCCACCTACAGCCGCGCGGTGCTCGCCTACATCGTGTCCTACTCCTTCCTGTACGGCTTCACGCAGTGGATGGAGGAGGGGCGCGGACTCTCGCCCTCGCAGGCCGGACTGGTCCAGCTCCCGCTGTTCGCGGTGGGGATCGTGGTCTCCACGCTCACCGGGCGGCGCAGGGGCGTGCGGGGCAAGTTCCTGGTGGCGGCGGTGGGCCAGATCGCCGCCTGCTCCCTGATGCTGGCGCTGAACGGCGGCAGCCCGATCTGGCTGCTGCTCGCGATCACGGTGGTCTTCGGGATCCCGCAGGGGCTCAACTCGCTGGCGCTGCAGAACTCCGTGTACTTCCAGGCGGGCGCGGAGAGCATCGGCACCTCGGCCGGGCTGCTGCGGACGTTCATGTACATGGGCTCGATGCTGGCCTCGGCGGCCACCGCGGCGTCCTTCGGCCGGCGCGCCGACACCCCCGGCATCCACCACCTCACCGCGTTCATGCTCGGCGCGGGCGTGCTCTACCTGCTGGTCTCCGCCGTCGACCGCAGCCTGGGCCGGGTCACCGTCCGGGCCGAGTGAGCCGACCACAAACCTCCAAGACGCCATGTCGACACATCCGCAAGGAGATCCACCATGTCCACCGCTCACCGCGGCACCGCCCTGCTCCTGATGGACCTGCAGGTCACGAACGTCGCCAGGGTCACCGACCCCGACTACCTGCCGCGTGCCGCTCGGGCGCTGGCCGCGGCGCGCGGCGCCGGCGTCCCCGTGCTGCACGTCGCCGTCGGCTTCCGGCCCGGCCACCCCGAGGTGCACCCGCGCAACCGGGTCTTCGGCCGGCTCCCCGGCGACGCCCTGATCCCCGGCGACCCGAACGGCGCGATCCACCCGGACGTGGCCCCGCGGGAGGGCGAGCCGGTCGTCATCAAGAACCGGGTGAGCGCCTTCGCCGGCAACGACCTGCACCAGCTGCTCGCCGCGGGCGGCATCGAGCACCTGGTGCTGGCCGGCATCGCCACCGGCGGTGTCGTCCTCGCCACCGCCGCCCAGGCCTTCGACCTCGACTACCGGCTCACCGTGCTCGGCGACGCCTGCTTCGACCGCGACCCGGCCTTCCACGACGCCCTGGTCGAGAAGTACTTCGCCAAGCGCGGGGACGTGCTCACCGTCTCCGAGTGGGAGAAGGCGCTCAGCGGGGCCTGACGCCCAGCGCGTCCTGACGCGGGGCCGTGCCCTCAACCGCCCAGCATCCCCCGGGAGTCGGGCCGCCAGGCGGTGACGGCGCGGGCCGTCGCGGCGGCCATCGCGTCGAGCAGCGCGCGGCCCTCCTCGGCGCTCGCCCCGGCGGGATCCCCCAGGACCCCGCTGGGCGAGACCGCGCGCACCCCGCGCTCCCGCAGCTCCGGTAGCAGCACGCCGAGCGGCCGGGTGTCGCCGGCGACGGCCCGGGACGGCTCGACGTCGCCGGGGGCGAGGTGCAGCATCAGCGAGGTCTCGCTGCGCCCGGCGTGCGGGTCGGCGCCGGGCGGGGCGCAGGGCGCCCAGGCCACGTCGTGCCGCTCCGCGCGGAGCCGGGTGACGGCGGCGACCAGGCCGGGGAGGTTCCCGCCGTGCCCGTTGACCAGCACCACCCGGCCCGCCCACAGCGCGAGCGAGCGGACGGCCTCGACCAGGACGGCGCCCAGCGCCTCGTGACCGAGCGAGATCGTGCCCGGGAAGTGGGCGTGCTCGCCGCTGGCGCCGTAGGGCAGGGCCGGGGCGACGACCGCGTGCGCGTCGGCGGGCAGCAGCCGCGCGGTCGCGGCGGCCACCGCGGCGGCGATCACCGTGTCGGTGCCGAACGGCAGATGCGGGCCGTGCTGCTCGGTCGCGCCGAGCGGCAGCAGCACGAGCGGCCGGTGCTCCGGCTCGCGCCCGGCGCCGCCGGGCGGTTCGGCCGGTTCGGCCGGTTCGGCCAGTTCGGGCCAGCGGGCGTGCGCGAGTTCGGTGCCGCCGCGCGCCCGCCCGCCGACCGTCGTCATCGGACCGGCCGGAAACCCGCGAGCGGGTTCTCCTCGCAGGCGCTGACCGGCGGCGCGGTGATCTCCTGACGCCGCGTCAGCACCACGTCGACCGGGCCCGCCGATCCGCCGCCGCGACGCCCGGCCGGCGGGACGGGTGTCGCGCGGTGCGAGTGGTCGCCGCTCGGCTTGGGCAACCGGCCGTCCTGCTCCGCGCGTTCGGCGAGCAGCCGCTCGCCGTGGCCCTGCACGCACTCCGGGTCGGGGCCGTCCAGCGGGAGCCCGGTGAAGAACTTCGCCGCCATGCAGCCGCCCTTGCAGCTGTCGTAGAACGAGCAGGAGGCGCAGGCGCCGCCGGTCTGCGGCTCGCGCAGCTTCCGGAACAGCCCGGAGGTCCGCCACACCCCGGCGAATCCGCCCTCCTCGCGCACGTTCCCGGCGAGGAACTCGTCGTGGATGGCGAACGGGCAGGCGTAGACCTCTCCGACGGGGTCGATCAGGCAGACCACCCGGCCGGCCCCGCACAGGTTGAGCCCGGGCAGCGCCTTGCCGTAGGCGGACAGGTGGAAGAAGGAGTCGCCGGTGAGGACCTGGTCGCCGTGGGCCACCAGCCAGTCGTAGAGCTCGCGTTGCTGCGCGGGCAGCGGGTGCAGCTCGTCCCAGACGTCGGCGCCGCGGCCGGAGGGACGCAGCCGGGTCAGCCGGAGCTGGGCGCCGTAGCGGTCGGCGATCTCCTTGAAGGCGTCCATCTGCGGGATGTTGTGCCGGGTGCAGACCACCGACAGCTTGAAGTTCTTCATGCCGGCGTCTGCCAGGTTGCGCATCGCGCGCAGCGCGGTGTCGTAGGAACCGGGGCCGCGTACCGCGTCGTTGACCTCGGCGGTGGCGCCGTCGAGGGAGATCTGCACGTCCACGTAGTCGTTGGCGGCGAGCCGGCGGGCGACCTCGGGGGTGATGCGGACGCCGTTGGTGGAGAACTTGACGCCGACGTGGTGGGCCGTGGCGTAGTCGAGCAGCTCGAAGAAGTCGGGGCGGACGGTGGGTTCGCCGCCGCCGATGTTGACGTAGAAGACCTGCATGGCCTCCAACTCGTCGATGACGGCCTTGGCCTCGGCGGTGGACAGCTCGCGCGGGTCGCGCCGGCCGGAGCTGGACAGGCAGTGCGTGCAGGCGAGGTTGCAGGCGTAGGTGAGCTCCCAGGTGAGGCAGATCGGGGAGTCCAGTCCGAGCTCGAACAGGTCCACCAGCCGCCCGGGGGAGGGGGTCGCGGTCGTGGTCTCGGTCGCGGTCATGGGGGTCACGCCGTCCTTTCGACGAGCATGGAGGCGGCGGCGAGCGACGCCAGGGCATGCGCGAACCGGCCGAGTTCGGCGTCGCCGACGCCGGCGGCCTCGCACGCGGCCTGCGCGCTGCCGGACTCCGCGAGGCCGCGGACCACGGCCAGCAGCCGGCGGTCCTTGAGGAAGCTCAGCTTGCGCGTGCCGAAGTGGTAGAGCAGCGCGCCGAAGGGCTCCGGCCGCACCGAGACCTGCGGATGCAGGTCCCAGGCGCGGTCGAGGTCGAACACCGGGGTCATCTGCGGACGGCCTAGTAGACGCCGCACATGCCGTCGATGGAGACCTCCTCGACGAGGGAGTCGGCGGCGTCGAGGTCGAACACCTCGGCGTCGGCGCCGGCCTGCTGCTCGGCCGGGTCGAGGACAGCGGTCGCGGTCTGGGACTCGTTCATCGGACCTCCCACGGGTGCGGGCGTGGCACGATGCGGCGCGGGCCGCGCTGCACGCGAGAACGCCCTTGCGGACTGCTCAGGAGGGTACTGACACGCGGTGTCAATAGGAAGGGGTCCTCGCGCGCGCCTGGTTGCGTGCCGGCGCGTGATCGCGTTGGATCGCGGAGCGATGGACGACATGGACCGCCCCGGCGGCACCGGCCGCGCTGACAGCACCGATCGCACCGGCCGCACCCTCCGCCCGGACGTCGTGGTCGTCGGCGCCGGAGCCGCCGGATGCGCGCTGGCCGCGCGGCTGAGCGAGGACCCCGGCCGCACCGTGCTGCTGCTGGAGGCCGGGGCGGACCCGTACGCCTCCGCCGCCTGCCGGGGCGGCGGCTTTCCCGCCGAGCTGCTCGACGCCCGCCTGGTCCCCGGCGCCCGCCCGGGCCATCCCGCCGTCCTCGCCTGGCCCGTCCACCTCACGCCGGATCGGCCCTGGTCGGTGCCGCGTGGCCGGGTGCTCGGGGGATCGACCACCGTCAACGGCGGCGCGTTCGTCCATGCCCGGCCGGCCGACTTCGCCCGCTGGACCGCCGCCGGCAACCCCGCTTGGGCGCCCTCCCGCGTGCTGCCCCGGCTTCGCGCGGTCGAGGACGCCGTCCCGGTGCACCGCACCCCGCTCGACCACCCCGCCGCGCACGCGTTCCAGGCGGCCGCGCGCGCGCTCGGGTTCCCGGAGGAGCCCGACAAGAACGACCCGGACGCTCTCCCCGGCGTCGGGCCGGTCCCCTCCAACGCCCTCGCCGGCCTGCGGCGCAACGCCGCGCTCTGCTACCTCACCCCCGAGGTCCGGGCCCGCCGCAATCTGCACATCCGGGGCGGGATCCCGGTCGCGCGGGTGGTGGTCGAACGCGGGCGGGCCGTCGGCGTGCTCCCGGCCGGTGCCTCGGAGCCGATCCGGGCCGGCGAAGTGGTGCTCTGCGCCGGGGCGTTGGGCACGGCGCGGCTGCTGCAGCTCTCCGGGATCGGACCGCGCGCGGACCTGCAGCGGCTCTCCCTGCCCGTCATCCGCGACGCCCCCGCGGTGGGCACCCGGTTCGGCGACCACCCGCAGCTCGTCCTCGACTGGTATCCGGCCCGCGACCTGCCCGAACCCGAGTTCGGCTGGGCGGGCGCCTGCCTGCACGCCGCCTCCGGCACCGGCCCGCACAGCGCCGACGGCGACCTGGAGGTCCTGCAGTCCCTGGTGCCGATGGAGGGCCTGATGACCGGGCGCACCGCCGTCCCCGGCGCGCCGCTCGCGCTGCTGGTCACCGACCTCGCCCCGCGCACCACCGGCCGGCTGCGCCTGGCCTCCGCCGACCCGGCCGTCCCCCCGCGCGTCGACCACGGCTACCTCACCGCCCCCGGCGACCTCGCCCGGCTGCGCACCGGGGTGCGGACGGCCGCGGCGCTGCTCGCCGCCGGGCCGATGGCGGCCCTTGCCGGGGGCTCCGCCGGTGTGGGTCTGCGAGCCCCCGAACCGGCCGTCCTGGGCGACGACGCGGAGCTGGACGGCTGGATCGCCACGCACCTCGGCACCGCCCAGCACACCTGCGGCACCGTTCCCATGGGCGCGCCCGACGGCGACCCGCGCGTCTCCGCCGCCGACCAGTACGGCCGCGTGCACGGAGTGCCCGGGCTGCGGGTCGCCGACGCCTCTCTGCTGCCCGACCCGCCGCTGCGCGGCCCGGCCGCCACCGCGGTGCTGGTCGGCGAGGTGGTGGCGGACGCGGTCCGGCGCGGGCTCGGCTGACCGCGACGGGCGGGCCGCACGCGGACGGGCTGTGCGTGGACCGGCCGCACGCGGACCGGCCGCACGCAGGGGATCAGAGCCCGGCGAAGCCGTCCGCCAGCCGCCGGAACGCGGCGTCGATCAGCTCGGAGAGCGGTGTGCGCTCCTCCTCGTCCGCCAGCCACAGCTCGTAGGCGGTGATCGCGGCGGCGAGCGCGGCGGAACCGGCCAGCCGCGGCAGCATGTCGCCCGGAGCCAGGCCGGTGCGGCGAGCGGCGAAGTCGGTGACGATGCCCCGCCAGGAGGCGTAGCGCAGCGTGGCGTCCGCCTGCAGCGTCGGCACGGTCAGGATCAGCCGCATGCGCTGCCGGTGCCAGGGCACCTGGCTCGCGTCGAAGCGGTTGAAGGCCACCACCGCCTCGCGCAGCGCGTCGGCCATCGGCACCTCGGGCCGGGCGGCGTCGAGCAGCGCGCGCAGGCCGGCGAGCTGCTCCTCGAACTCGCCCCACACCAGGTCGTTCTTGGAGGCGAAGTAGCGGAAGAAGGTGCGGCGTCCGATCCCGGCGGCCGCCGCGATGTCGTCCACGGTGGTGTCGTCGAAGCCGCGGCGCGCGAACAGCTCGAAGCCGAGCCGCTCCAGGGAGGCTCGCGAGGTCGCGCGCGGGCGCCCGCCGCGCGCCGACGCCGAGGCCGACGCGGGTGGGTGCGTGTGCGTGTGCGCGGGCGCGCCGGCCGGGGCCGGGGCGGCGTTCATCTGCTGCACCCCTCGGCCTCCCTCCCCACGGCGTCCCCCCGCCCGGCCTGCGCCCCGCCGGAACGGGCCGCCCGCCGGATGGCGGACGGCCCGTCCAGATTACGGGTTCACGCGGTCACAAGGGCCGGTGAGGACGTGGTCACGGGTAGGAGACCACGTCGCTCGGGCTGCCCGCGTTGGAGGAGGAGACCGCCGCGCCGGTGCCGTTGACCACCGAGTCGATACCGCCGCTGCCGTTGAGGAACACCGTCAGCAGGTCGTGGAACTGCACCCCGGAGGTGTTCGGCGACTGGAAGGCCATCGAGCTGTGGATGTCCTGCCCCTGGTCGAAGTAGGAGTAGGCGCCCATGCCGTAGCCCTGGAACGCGGTCACCGAGTTGCCCACCGTGAAGGCCGGGTAGCCCTTCTGGCTCGAACTCTTCATCCAGGAGGACTGGTTGGGCACCTCGTAGGGGTTCTCGTTCTGGTAGAAGATCACCTCTCCGTTCTGCCCGTTCCAGATGGTCTCGTCCTGCTGGAAGTGCTCGACCGCGAGCCCGGTCGCGGTGACCCGGGCACCGTTGACGAGCAGGCCGGTGTTGCTCTGGTCGCCGGTCCAGGAGCCGGCTCCGGCACCGTGGTCCGCGCGCCAGACCCAGGCGTCGTCGATGATCGAGTCGTTGCTGTCGTCGACGAAGGCGGTCTGCACCGTGCCGGCCTCCGCGCCGCCGACGCGGAAGAACACGTCGTCCGCGGTCACCGGGTCGGAGGCGTGGTTGGCGGTCGAGCCCGCCGTGCCGAGCTGCAGCAGCGACGGCGAACTGGTCGGCCCGGCGTCGAAGATGAGGCCGGAGATGTTCACGCCCGCCACGTCGTCCGTGGTCAGCGTGGTGTTGCCGGCGGTCGGGATGAGGGTGGCGAAGCCGAGGCCGATGATCTTCGTGTCGGCCTTGGTGACGTGGATGGTCTGCCCGTAGCTGTAGACGCCCGGGGTGAACAGCAGGTTGTCGCCGGCCGCCAGCGCCGCGTTGATCTGGTCCACGGTGGAGGCGGAGTTGACCACGTAGAAGCTGCTCAGCGGCAGCGAGCTGCCCGCCGTCGAGCCGTTCGCCCAGGTCGGGCCGGAGGAGTTGGTGCGCAGCGAGGGCACGAACACCTGGTAGGCGCCGGAGGAGTCGGTGTAGAGGTAGGGCTCCTCCTCGCTCACCGGGCAGGTGTTCAGCGTGGTGTAGGAGGCCGGGCCGCCGCTGTCACCGGAGTTGGAGGCGAAGGACTGCGCCGGGGCGCCCGGGTCGCCGCAGAAGACCTGGTTCCACACCGCGCCGTTCCAGCTGTCCAGCGAGCTGTCGCGGGTGAAGAACTGCTGCTGCGAGCCGTTGGTGATGGACCCGCCGCTGAACTTGGAGTCCGCGATGAAGCCGCCGCTGGCGTAGTCGGGGGAGCCGTCGCAGTAGTCCATCAGCGTCAGGTTGCCGTTGACCTGGACCCGGCGCATCGGCGCGGCCTGCGAGACCGCCCAGACGTCGGTGCCGTTGAAGCAGCCGGTCATGCCGGCCACGTTGATGGTCAGGTTGCTGACGGACCGCCAGAAGTTGGTGGTGGCGTTGCAGCTGGTCTGCACGCCGTTGTCGCACTGGTTGTAGGAGTTGATCGCGCCGTTGATGACGGTGTCGCCGGGGTTCTGGCCCAGGCCCGCGACCTGCTCGTAGAAGCCGACCGTGAACACCAGCGGGCTGGAGGCGCTGCCGTAGGTGCCGGGCTTGAACAGCAGGGCGTAGCGCTGGCTGCCGAACTGGTTGCCGGCCTGCTGATTGGCGATCGTGTTCAGCTGGCTCTGGATCGAGGACTCCGACATCGACGGGTCGAAGACGATGACGTTCGAGCCGAGGCTGCCGCCGGTCGCCGGGGGAGGCGTGGTGCTGCCGCTGCCGGTGCCGTAGATGCCGAACTCCCAGAGGCTGTAGCCGTACTGGGTGGCGCGGGTGGTGCCGTACATGCGGATGTAGCGGCCGGTGCCGGTGACGGCGAGGGTTTGGTT